>ENA-OZFV01000002-OZFV01000002.1-human-gut-metagenome-genome-assembly--contig:-NODE-2-length-223762-cov-60.075563_pt1 | contig 223762 bp, 150 predicted proteins | sample MGYA00245110_ERZ653645 | MGnify/ENA primary metagenome ERZ653645 (study PRJEB26926, sample SAMN06165144) | human gut metagenome | biome: ENVO:00009003; feature: ENVO:2100002; material: ENVO:00002003... | reverse complement strand
GTCTGTAGAGAAGAATAGTTTCTTCTTGCCATTCGGCATCTGCCAGATGACAAGTCTAACTTTACACCTGAGTGCCTTGGAATAGGCTATCAAAGTATAAGCTGTTCCTTCTATATCTTTCATCTCCATCTTCTCCATTCGAGTGAGGTCAAGATTCTTCATATCAATCTTGCCATCCTTGGTCTTTGGGCGACCACGTTTTCCAGTACGTGGACCAGCATAGACATAAAAGAGACAAGCATTGTCACGAAAGCGGCTTATCAAAGAGAACCCTTCTTTCTTTATCCCATTAACAAATGTACTTGTAGAGAAGTAAGCATCTGCAACTATGAGGGTTGAGAGTTTGAGAAGTTCCTTGCGATAACGCTTAATGACGCTGATATAGAAATCTACCATAGTCTTGTTTCTAAGACTCAGTTCTTTATTACTTAGCGACTGGTGTGCTTTTAACATCATGCAGTCTTTGGCATCAATATCAATGAGGCCAATACCCATGATTTCGAGACCATGTTTAACAGACTGTGCACATCCCGACCAAAAACGACCGATATGTGGAGTCTTCTTGCCAGCTTTGCTGATGTAGCTGGGATCAATGGCAATAGCCCATCTTCCCTGTTTACCAAAGAAGCGCTTGGCAAGTGAGACATTAAGTTTGAGCCAGTCAATGCTTTTCGACTTTTTTAAGCCGAATGCGTTGCGATAGGTTTGCTCAACATGCGAGCCATACCTCCCCATTTGGGTGAAATTTATCTTTCTTGGTATTACCATGAACAAAATTATCACCTCGATGAGTATTTTCTCGAAACTTTTTGTTAACTTTGCAGCCGAATCTTCAACTGCATCTTTAAAGATATCCATATATTGGTCAAGTCCTGTATTCATATAATTTTGCGTTTGTCGTGATTTGCAAAGTTACTGAAAATCAGCGACTTGACCAACTTTTTATAGTTAAGTTTTCATAAGCATTTCTTAATATAAGTTATTGATTTACAGACGATTAAATATTAATTTAACGCAGTATTGTTTTTTGAATTTATGAATTTAATATAGGAAAGGATCTAAGATGATAAGAATATTTATTTCACTTGTTTTCTGTCTGATGTCAGCCTTTGCCTGTGCGCAGTCAAGCCAGTCAGATGATATGTATCAATGGGGAAAAAACAAGGCCAACGAGCAGTTGGTCAATGATCTTAAGTCACGTCAGAAAGCCCTCTGGAAAGATCAGCGTGACTTGCAAAACCGGATAGATAGTGTGTATTGGGATGAAGCATTGGATGCAATTAAGGATACTACCTTTACCTTTGAAGCTGACAAGGTAGTTTTCCCGTATGGGCAGATTGCCTATGTTAATTCCAACACCAATTTCGTCTCCGTCAATAAGGATGATGCTGTTGTGCAGGTTGCCTTCAATGTTCCCTTCTCCGGACCTAATGGCATTGGTGGAGTTACGGTTCAGGGAAACATAAGTGGATACAAGATTCAAACGGACAAGAAAGGGACTACACAAGTAAGTATGAGTGTTACCGGTATTGGTATTTCTGCCCAAATCTGGATTACCATGTATAAGGGAAGCCATGAAGCCAGCGTGGAGATTCTGCCTAACTTCAACTCTCGTAGGCTCACCCTCAATGGAGTCATACTACCTCTTCACACGAGTACTGTATTTCAAGGGCGAACATTATAACAAAGAAGCCTGTCTTTATATGCCCAGACTTGCCTAAGCCTTTGGGCATTTGTGTCCAACTATGTGGGGCATTGTTGCCCAAGGCTTTGGGCATGGATACCCCTCGTTTTGGTCACTCGTACCCACGTACGTGGTCATCCGTACCCATGTACGTGGGTATGAGTAACCACGTACGTGGGCATAATTGATGCATTTCGTTCGATATTTCGCTTGTTTTGTATGCAGTTTCGCTTGTTTTGTATGATGCTTGCCTGTTTTTATGATACTTCTCCCTATTTTATGATACTTCGATGAGATTTCTCTTGCTTTTTCTGAAAAGTATCATTTTTATAAATAGTTAGATATCAAATATATAAACTGATATTTACCTGGGAAAATGAGACTTTGAGACTTTTTTCGTGAAAAAACATTGTTACGTGTGCGCGTGCGAGTGACGGTAAATCTAAAAAGTACTCTTTTTCAGTTACAAAAAATGGGGTGGGGCGTCTTTATTGTATGGACAAAAACGATAAACTGGTAAACTGTTTAAAAATAAATAATATGATGAACAAACGGAAAATCATGATCGTGATGGCTGGGATGGTTTTGCCAATCCTTGCACCTCAGGCTTCAGCTGCTGCAGAGCACCATGACTGGGAAGACCAGCATGTGCTTTCCATCAACCGGGAACCGGCACGGGCTGCATTCATGCCTTATCAGGCAAAGAAGGGAGATAGCCAGATGTCGCTCAACGGTGAATGGAAGTTCAGATGGACGAAGACGCCGGAGGAACGAATCGTGGATTTCTATCGTACTGACTATAGCTGCAAGGGCTGGAAATCGCTCGCGGTACCAGCCAACTGGGAGGTGAATGGATATGGTACACCTATCTATATATCAGCAGGTTATCCCTTTAAAATCAATCCTCCTTATGTGATGACTACACCCAAGAAGGACTGGACCACCTACGAGGAACGCAATCCTACCGGACAATATAAACGTACCTTCCAGCTGAAGGCAAACTCGCTGCTGTTCCGCCAGGACCGTCAAACCTTCCTGCGTTTCGAGGGCGTGATGAGCGCATTCTATGTATGGGTGAACGGCGAGAAGGTGGGTTATTCGCAGGGTTCGATGGAGCCGAGCGAATTTAATGTGACTCCTTATCTGAAGGCTGGCAAGAACGAGATAGCCGTGGAGGTTTACAAGTATAGCGACGGCAGTTATCTGGAAGATCAGGACTTCTGGCGCTTCGGTGGCATCCACCGTGATGTGTGGCTCTATTCCACACCGAATGTCCGCATCCGTGATTTCGCCGTTCGCACCCTGCCGCAGCTCTCTTCCGCTACATCCTCTCCTTGTGATTTCACTCTGCAGATCAATCCGCAACTGGCGGTGGCAGCAGGCGAGAAGGGAGAAGGTTACCGGCTGATGGCGTGGCTGGAGGATGCTGAAGATAAAGGCGTGATGCTGAAACTGCCGGGAACTGACAGACTGGAGGCTTCTCTGCAGGCTTCTGCCGACGAGATTCTCGACCTGAATCATAAGGCAGCCCTGATGAACGAATGGTATCCGCAGCGAGGTGGAAGAAAATTCGAACGTATGGAGGGAGTAGTGGAAAAACCGCATGCCTGGACTGCTGAGACACCTTATTTATATACCCTGAAACTGGCACTTCTCGACAAGCAGGGAAGTGTGGTGGAACAGGTGCAGCAGCGCATCGGATTCAGATGGGTTTCGGTAGAAAACGGACAGTTGATGGTGAACGGAAAACCTATCAAACTGCGTGGCGTGAACCGGCATGAGCATGATCCGAAGTTGGCACGAGTGATGACCGAGGAGATGATGCAGCGCGATATCCTACTGATGAAGCAGGCGAACGTGAATGCCGTCAGAACCAGTCATTATCCGAATGTTTCACGCTGGTATGAGCTGTGCGACAGCGCCGGCATCTATGTGATGGACGAGGCAGATTGCGAGACCCACGGACTCCGTGGTACGCTCACCTCTACTCCCGACTGGAATGCCGCCTTTCTGGACAGAGCCGTGAGAATGGCAGAGAGAGACAAGAACCACCCGAGCATCATCTTCTGGAGCCTGGGCAACGAGAGCGGTTTCGGTGCCAATCATGCAGCCATGGCAGGCTGGCTTCATACCTTCGACCCAACGAGACTGGTACATTATGAAGGTGCTCAGACGCCTTATCAGCCAGCGAAGGGCTTGAACGAGCAGGACTTTGATGAGACTGACCCGGACTGTGTGGATGTCTTGAGCCGTTTCTATCCCCGTGTAAAGGCTGAGTATCTGAATCCGGGCGTTCCCGAAGGTTCTGACAAGGAGAGAGCGGAGAATGCCCGATGGGAACATCTGCTGGATATTGCGATGAGAAAGAACGATAATCGTCCTGTGCTTACCAGTGAATATGCCCATTGTATGGGTAATGCGCTGGGTAATTTCAAGGAATATTGGGAGGAGATATACAGTCATCCCCGCATGGCTGGCGGCTTTATCTGGGACTGGGTTGACCAGGGTATCTATGCTCCGGGAACCAACCACGTGCTCTATGGCGGTGATTTCGGTGATAAGCCTAATCTTAAAGCCTTCTGTCTGAACGGCGTGGTCTTCTCCGACCGCTCGGTATCGGCTAAGTATCAGGAGGTAAAGCATGTTTATGCACCGGTGTGGATAACTCAGAAAGGGGATGAGGTCTGGGTGAAGAATCATCATTCTCATCTCTCGCTGGAGGGCTTCAGTTGCCAGTATCAGGTGACGAAAAATGGGGTTGTCGGTCAGGAGAGTGTGCTGAAAATGCCTTCAGTACAGCCGGGTGATAGTGCAAAGTTATGCAGCTTGCATGATTTCAAAGCGTATAAAAATACGGATTCCCGATTGAATATCTCAGTTATTTCCCAGCAGGGAGTAGAGGTAGGAAGGGAACAGATAGCCCTCAGCGATAACTTGTATGAAGCTGGCTGGAAACTGGCTGCGGATGCCATGAAGCGATACAAGTCTTCCCGCCGTTTGGCAACTCTGTCAACTGCCGAGTTGCTGGCACGCAATATTTCCGTGATTCCTCAGTTCTTCCGTGCGCCAACCGACAACGACAAGAGTTTCGGCAACTGGATAGCGAAGGATTGGAAGAAGACTCATCTCGACAGCACGCTCTCTGCTATCCCGCTGAAGGATGGGGAGTATGTATATCATTATGGTGAGGATGGGGCATCAGATAAGGCTGGTTCTTCGGCATCGGCTAAGTCTGGCGGTAATATCCGTCTCCGTTTAGAGGTAGCTCCTCAGCAGGACGGCTTCGTCGATGTGAAGGCTACCTATAGTTTTGAGGGCAATCTGCCTGAACTTCCTCGACTGGGCCTGATGATGAAGCTGCCAAGAGTGGCTTACGATCAGGTGAAATGGTATGGCAGGGGACCTTGGGAGAATTATCCTGACCGCAAGCAGTCTTGTCCGATAGGATGGTACGAGAGTAGCGTGGAGGATCAGTTTACCCACTATCCCCGTCCGCAGGACAACGGCAACCATGAGGACTGTTCATACATCGAACTGACCAACAAGAATGGTAAGAATGCCCTGCAGGTTATCGCAGTCGGCGATACGCCTTTGAGTTTCTCAGCCTTGCCATACAGCGTGGCAGACCTCTATGCCGCCCGGCACGATTTCGAACTGAAGCAGTCTGGTAATCCTAACCTGCGCTACACCTATCTCAGTCTCGATTGTGCCGTTCTGGGCTTGGGTAACAGCAGTTGCGGACCTGGTGTATTGAAGAAATATGCCATCGACAAAACTCGCAGTTATACCCTGCATTTCAAGATGAGAATACTATGAGGCATCAGGTATTTGGGGATGCCGTTTTGAGGTAAATTAATAACTTGTCGGAAAAGGTGCGTAAAAGTTCTTTTCCGACAAGTTTAGTTTTATCATCTGCGAAAGTTGATGTTTTTTGATATATTTTCGCAGCTTATCTCGAATTATTTGTTTTGCATTATGCAATTTGCATAATTTAATTTGCATAATTCGAGAAATCTTATTATCTTTGCCGCCATAACCAATGATTTAGTTAGGTAAAGAGTATGGAGAATCCTTTTATTATCACAGGCAAGATTAAGCCAGAGTACTTCTGCGACAGAGACGTAGAGGCAGAGAAAATCATCCGAAAGGTAACTTCGGGTGAAAATATTGTGTTGATGGCTGCACGGCGTGTGGGCAAAAGTAAGCTTATCGACTTTTGTCTCGACTCGCCGATGGTCAAGAATGATTTTATCGCCATTTCCATCGACATACTCCGTACTTCGAGCATCCAGGAGTTTGCCTTCGAACTAGGTAAGGCTGTTTTCGAACAGGCGGCTCATCGCAGTCAGAAGATGCTTAAGATGGTGGTCAGCACATTGAAATCTATCAATGGGTGTTTCGGCTATGACCCCATCTCGAACACGCCGACCTTTAACCTTTCGCTAGGTGATATCTCCAATCCGCTCTATACCCTGGATGAGATATTTGCCTGTTTGGAGCATGCCGACAAGAAATGTATCGTGGCGATAGACGAGTTCCAGCAGATTGGCTATTATCCAGAGAAGAACATGGAAGCAATCTTACGCACTTATGTGCAGAAGTGCAGCAATGCCAACTTCATATTCTCTGGTAGCGAGCGCCATCTCATTACGAAGATGTTCTCCGAAAAGGCGCATCCATTCTACAATAGTGCCGACATGATGAACTTGGAGGTGATACCATACGATAAGTATTTGGAATTTGCGAAAAGTTTGTTTGCCAGGTTTGGGAAGGACGTGGAGGAAGAGGCTGTGCGTGATGTCTATGATACGTTCGGAGGAAATACGTATTATATGCAGAAGGTGTTTCATGAAGCTTTCAACCAGACGGATGTAAAGGGCAAGGCTGACAAGGCGATGGCGGAAGCCATCATCCACATGATGATATTGGACAACGACCGTAAGTTTAGTGAAATCTTGTCGCGTCTCACGCTCCCTCAGAAGGAATTGCTCTATGCGATAGCCAAGGATGGCATTGCCAAGCAGATTACTTCCACTGTTTTTGTAAAACGGCATAATCTACGCTCTGCCAGCAGCGTTCAGTCTGCCATCAAGAAATTGCTGGAGTATCATCTGGTATCTACTTCGTTGGGTACGTACTATATTGATGACCAACTGATGAAGCTGTGGCTGAATTAGCTCTATAATCTGCGAAAGTTGATGATTTTTGATATATTTTCGCAGCTTATAGGCGTATTTCCGATTTGCTAAATAGTTACAAAATCTGTGTTTATGAGTCTTTATTGATGAATAACAAAATGAATATAAACAAATACGGAATAAACAATATGTATCTAAAACAAACGTTTTTAATAATAGCTTTGGGGGCGATGGCGATGACTGCTGCCGCACAGGCTAGTATTGATACACAGCGCCAGTACCTCTCGGGACATGGATGTGATGATATGGTGAACTGGGACTTCTACTGCACAGGTGGTAGAAATGCCGGCAAGTGGACCAAGATTGGTGTGCCTTCCTGCTGGGAACTGCAGGGATTCGGTACCTATCAGTATGGCATGCGATTCTACGGAAAGGCTACTCCGGAAGGTATTGCTGACGAAAAAGGAAAATATAAATATGAGTTTACGCTGCCACAGGAGTGGGAGGGCAAACAGATAGAACTCGTCTTCGAAGCCGTGATGACTGATGCCAAGGTGACCATCAACGGCAGAAAGGCGGGAAACGGCTTGCATCAGGGCGGTTTCTATCGCTTTACTTATGATGTGAGCGACCGCATCTTCTTCGGAAAACATAAGAACAGACTCGAAGTGGAGGTGAGCAAGGAAAGCAGCAACAGTCAGGTGAACATGGCGGAGCGCCGTGCTGACTACTGGAACTTCGGTGGCATCTTCCGTCCTGTATTTATCGTGGCAAAACCTGCTCAGAACATCAACCGTGTGGCGATTGATGCCAAGGGTGATGGTCATTTTATGGCAGATTGCTACCTGAACCGTGCTATCAAGGGTGCGAAGGTGAAGACTGAGATTCTGGATGAGAAAGGAAAGGTGGTGGCATCGAACGTGGCTGATGCCAGAAACAGCGATGAGGCGCATGTCGACTTCCAGGCAAAAGCACCTAAGCAGTGGACTGCCGAGACTCCGCATCTCTATACTGCCGTCTTCACACTCCAGGATGCAGCAGGCAAGACGCTCCACAGAGAACGTCAGAAGTTCGGCTTCCGCACCATCGAATACCGTGCCAGCGATGGCGTTTATATCAATGGTCAGAAAGTTATCTTCAAAGGCGTGAACCGTCACAGCTTCCGTCCGGAGACCGGTAGAACGCTGAGCAAGGCGAAGAATATAGAGGATGTGAAACTCATCAAGAGCATGAACATGAATGCCGTGAGATTGAGTCATTATCCTGCCGATCCGGAGTTCTTGGAGGCTTGCGATTCGCTCGGTCTCTATGTCGAATGTGAGTTGAGCGGATGGCACTGGGCACATCCTACCATCGTGGGCAAGCAGCTGGTGAAGGAGATGATTACCCGTGATGAGAATCATCCTAGCATCATCTTTTGGAGCAACGGTAACGAGGGTGGTTTCAACTACGGACTTGAGCCAGACTTCGCTTTCTGGGATAAGCAGAAACGCGTGGTACTCTATCCTTGGGCTAACCGCAACGGCTTTGAAACCAAGCATTACCGCTCTTATGGCGAGACCCAGGAGTATATGCGACAGAAGGAAATCTTCATGCCTACCGAGTTCCTGCATGGTCTGTATGACGGCGGACATGGAGCAGGACTGAAGGATTACTGGGACATGATGATGGCGAATCCTCGCTGTGCCGGCGGATTCCTCTGGGATCTGATGGACCAGGGTGTGGTGCGTACCGACAAGAATAATTATGTAGACTGTATGGGTAACTTTGGAGCCGATGGTATCGTGGGTCCTCATGCCGAGAAGGAAGGCTCTTACTATACGATTAAAGAGGTATGGTGCCCGGTACAGTTGACTTGGAATGATGTGGAGAAAGGTGAACTCACCTTATCTAATCAGTATAACTTCGTGAATCTGAAGGATTGCCGCTTCTCTTATCGTCTGTTGCAGATGCCAGCGATGGGCAGCACTCAGGTCAAGGTATTGAAGCAGGGCAATCTCTCTTCTCCGGATGTAGCTCCGGGCAAGGAAGCCCAGGTGAAAATACCGATGATGGCGAATGCTGATGCGGTAGAAATCAAGGCTGTGAACCATGAAGGTGAGGAAATCATGACATGGAGCAGGGGAGTGAAGAGTGAAGAACGAAGAGTGAAAAATTCAAGTGCTCCAAGTACTTCATCTGCTGCTTATGCTGACCAGGCTGATGCTGTTGAAGTGAAGGCGGGTGGAAGAACTTATCGCTTTGCCAAGAAAGATGGCAGACTGATGAGTGTTGAGGTTGGCAGCAAGGCAATCTCGCTGAGCAACGGACCTAGATTCATGGCTGCCAGAAGAAGCGACCGCAGTCTGGACCAGTTCTATAATCACGATGACAAAGAGGCTGAGAAGAAAAAGACACTCTATACCGAGTTTGTTGACCAGGGTGCTTTTGCCGGTTTCGAATGGAAGGAAGCGGAGGCAAAGCTGGTGGCTACATATCAGCATGGCTCACTCGATGAGGTAGACTGGCAGTTCCTTTCTGACGGTTCGGTGGCTGTAACCTGTCATTATAATTTCGGTGGCGTAGTAGATATGATGGGCATGGCTTTCGACTATCCGGAAAGCAAGGTCCGCAGCAAGGCTTGGGTGGGCAATGGTCCTTACCGGGTTTGGCAGAACCGCGAACAGGGTCCGCAATACGGCTATTGGCAGAACGACTATAATGACCCGATTCCAGCCGAAAGCTGGGATTATCCAGAGTTTAAAGGCTACTTTGCCAACGTGAAGTGGATGCAGTTCAAGACTGATGAAGGAAAGATCGGCTTCTCTGGTCTGACTGCCGATGAGCACATGGGCGTTTATACCCCTCGTGATGGTAGAGATGGTCTGCTCTATACCTTGCCACAAACCGGTCTGGCAGTCTTCAAGGTGATACCTTCAGTAAGAAACAAGGTAAATACCACCGACCTCAACGGACCTTCAGCCCTGCCAAAATGGCTGAACGGTAAGGGTAAAACTGTGTTTACTTTGAACTTTGAGCTTTGAACTGTTAACTTTTAACTGTTATGAATAAGAAAAAACGATATACGGTGATGGCATTGTCGGCGCTTCTGGTAGCGTCGACAATGGCTCATAATGACGAGGCTAAGCCCTGGACCTTCTGGTACTGGATGTATGGCGCCGTTTCCAAGGCTGGTATTCATGCCGATCTGGTCGGTATGAAGAATGTTGGTTTGGGCGGTACCTATCTGATGCCAATCCGTGGTGTCAGCGAACGTCCGGAGTATCAGGGCGAGGCGGCACAGTTGTCACCTAAGTTCTGGGAGATGGTGGATTACTCTTTCCAGCAAGCCGACTCCCTGGGCCTTGACATGGGCATTCATATCTGCGACGGTTTCGCCCTGGCAGGCAATCCGTCTATCCTTCCTGCCGAATCGATGCAGAAGGTGGTATGGACCGATACCATTGTGGGGGGCGGTAAGAAGATAGAAGGCATGCAGATGTGGCAACCCGAAAGTTATAAGGACGGGAAGTTGCAGCCTGCTGGAAGCGAGGGTGGATATTATCAGGATATCGCGGCTTTTGCCATCCGATGCAAGGAGAAACCCCAACTCTTCAAACCGGAGAAGATAGAATATACCGAGGCTGTTTCTACCGCCAAGGGCTATTATCTGGCAGCGAAACCTGCCTCTATCATCTATTCGTTTCATAAACCCGTCACGGTGCGCAGCATGCGTGTGGTGCCTAACGGCAACAACATCCAGTCGCAGCGCCTCCTGGTACAGGCTTCTGATGACGGCATCAACTTCAGAGATATCAAGCAGTTGGTGCCTCCCCGTCAGGGTTGGCAGAACACGATGTGTGATTATACCTTCAGTTTGCCGACTACCACCGCCCGCTATTTCCGATTCTCATGGACGCCGGAAGGTACAGAGCCGGGAGCAGAAGACCTGGATGCAGCTAAATGGAAACCGCTGCTGAAACTGGAGAATATCATCTTGAGCAATCAGCCGATGATTAACCAGTATGAGGGAAAAACGGGTGCCGTATGGCGTATCGAAACCGATGCGGCAGCTAAGAGCGAGACCGTGGCGATGGCAGATGTACTGCCTTTGAAACTGGAAAATGGAATGGTGATGGGTGTCATGGTGAACGGCAACCTGATGAATAAGTTGCCTAAGGGCACCTGGCGCCTGTTGCGAATGGGACATACCTCAACAGGACAGACCAATGCAACAGCCGGAACCGGTAAGGGACTCGAAGTGGATAAGTTCTCACCGGCAGCCGTCAGGAAACTTTTCAATTCCTGGTATGCATTGTTCCTGAACCGTCCGCACAGCGATGTGGTGAAGTATCTGCACATCGACTCCTGGGAGTGTGGCAGTCAGAACTGGGGCTATCAGTTTGCCGAGGAGTTCAAGGCACGCCGCGGTTACGACCTCATCCCATACCTCCCGATTATGGCAGGTGTTCCGATGGAGTCGGCTTCCAGATACGAACAGGTACTGAAGGATATCCGTCTCACCATCAATGACCTGGTAAACGAGAAGTTCTTCAAGACCTTTACCGATCTGGCTCATGAACAGGATATAGAAGTATCTCACGAGAGTATTGCACCAACCTTCCCTGCCGATGGTCTGCAGCATTATCAGTATGCCGACAATCCAATGGGAGAATACTGGCTCAATTCGCCTACTCACGATAAACCCAACGACATGCTCGATGCCGTGAGCGGTGCACATATTTATAATAAGAACATCGTTCAGGCAGAGGGATTCACTGAGGTTCGTGGTGTATGGAATGAGACACCAGCCATGCTCAAGCCGATGCTTGACCGCAATCTGGCGCTTGGCATGAACAAACTCTTCTTCCATGTAACTGCCCATAATCCTTGGATGGACCGCAAGCCTGGTATGACGCTTGATGGCATCGGTCTCTTCTTCCAGCGCGACAATACCTGGTATCCTGAGGCACGCGGTTTTGTGGATTACATCACCCTGTGTCAGAATTATCTGCAGCAGGGCAGACCGGTGGTAGACATCGCCGTGTTTACAGGCGAAGAGATTCCGAGCCGTTCGCTTACTCCGGATAAACTCGTTCCGATGCTTCCGGGTGTGTTTGGCGCAGAACGGGTGGCTAGTGAACAGAAACGTATGGCTAATGTGGGCATTCCGATGGAAGAATCGCCTGTGGGAGTAACTCATTCGGCGAATATTCTCGATCTGAAAGACTGGTGCAATGCCCTGCATGGCTACAAATATGATTCGATGAACAAGGATGCCTTGCTGAAATGGAATTTCGAATACAGTCCGAAGGGCAAGTTGCCAGGAAACCAGGACTACCGCATCCTGGTGGTTCCGCAGCCGGCAAATACCCTGTCTGCCGAGGTAAAGGCGAAGATAGAGGAGTTGCGCGAGGAAGGCATCATTATCATCGACAAGCCTTATCAGGCAAAGGACTTCTCTCAGTATGGCATCGAACCGGATGTCGTTCTGCCCGAGAATATGGATTATGCTCACCGCTGTGTGTTGGAGGCAACAGGCAGAAAGGACATCTATTTCCTGACTAACCAGGAGGATAAGGAACGCCAGATTACGGCAACCTTCCGTACCAGAACTTCCAAAATCCGCCAGATTGTGAAATTGAGTCTGCCTGCTTATGGTTCCGCTTTCGTTATCCTCTCGAACAAGGAAGACATGCAGGTTATCAGTCAGACAGGTCATAAACTGGTTGAAGAAGAAGGTGCAGGTTTTACAGAAAACTATCCTTCTGTGCTGGCTGTAGCCGATAAGTGGAAGGCTCATTTCGATGATATCCGCAAAGATACCACCGTTACGCTTCCTTTCGACTGGTCGAAGTCGGCAGATGAGAAGATGAAGTACTACAGCGGTCACGTAACCTTTACCTCTTCTTTTGAATGGAGCGATTCTGTTCCGGTTTCAGCAGAAGAGAAAATGGAAGTTCTAGCCGAGAAAACGAAGACGGCTCCTTCTAATGACGGATTCATCAAAATCCAGTTGGGCAAGATTGGTGATGTGGCACGTGTGCTGGTCAACGGCAAGCAATATGGTTATGCCTGGACAGCTCCTTACGAGGTGTATGTTCCGAAGCGCGACCTGAAGAATGGCAGCAACGAAATACAGATTGTTGTAGCCAATACCTGGCACAATGCGCTGCAGGGTGCTGGCGAGGGAAAGGCTCCGTTTAAGGGAATCTGGACCAATGCCAAATATCGCACCAAGAGCAAGGCGCTTCTGCCTGCCGGATTACTCTCCACGATTAACATCGTGTATTAGTTTATAGTTTATAGTTAATAGTTCATAGCAAGACTGCTCATTTAACATTTAACACTTAACATTTAACATTGAATAAAATGAAGAAACTGTTATGTTCAGCTCTGCTGCTTGCCATGACTCTGGCAGCGCAGGCAGAAGTGAAACTGCCAAAGATCTTTGGCGACAATATGGTATTACAACAGCAGACGGAATGCAACCTCTGGGGTACTGCTGATGCCAACAAGGTGGTAAAAGTGCGTGCTTCCTGGAACGGCAAGACCTATAAGACTCAAGCCGATGCCCAGGGAAAATGGGCGATGAAGATAGAAACGCCTCAGGCTGGCGGCCCTTATGAACTGAGTCTGAGCGATGGAAAGGAACTGAAATTTCACAATATCCTGATTGGTGAGGTCTGGATCTGTTCGGGTCAGAGTAACATGGAGATGCCGATGAAGGGATTCAAGGCACAGCCTGTTGCGGGCACTCCTGAAGAACTGATGCTGTGTAAAGACCAGCAGTTGCGCCTTTTTACGGTTCAGCGCAATGCCCAGTTGCATCCTGTTGATACGGTGGCTGGCGACTGGAAGGAAGCTGATGCTGCAAGCGTTCGTGAGTTTAGTGCTGCTGCTTATTATTATGGTAAGACGTTGCGCCAATCGCTGGGTGTACCAGTAGGTCTGATTGTTACTTCCTGGGGCGGTAGTGCCTGTGAGGCATGGATCAACGGCAATCTCATCAAGAGCGATTGGCTCAAGGCATTCCCTAAACTTCATACACCTTGGAATGAGGCTGATGTGAAGAAATATCAGCAGCGCTGTCCTTCGGCTCTCTATAATGGTATGCTCCATCCGCTCATCGGTTACACTATGAAGGGTGTTATCTGGTATCAGGGTGAGGATAACTGCAATCGCTATGCTACTTATGCCGACCAGATGCAGACCCTGGTAAACAGTTGGCGCAAGGAATGGAAGCAGGGGATTTTTCCGTTCTATTATTGTCAGATTGCACCCTACGATTATAGTCTGATAAAATGGAAAAACAACAGTGCCCTGCTTCGTGAAAAGCAGATGGAGGCAGAGAAGCGCATCAGCAACTGCCGTATGGCTGTATTGCTTGATGCCGGTCTGGAGTATGGCATCCATCCACGTAAGAAGAAGGAGGTGGGCGAGCGTCTGGCTCTGCTTTCTCTTGCCAATACTTATGGTCAGAAGGGATTGCCTGATTTCGCTGTCTACAAGAGTGTTGAGTTCAAGGGCGATACCGCTGTAGTCAGCTTCGACCGCAGCAAGGAGTGGGTTTACTTCAACAATGGTCCTAAGAGCGACAACTTCGAGATTGCCGGCGAAGACCAGGTATTCCACAAGGCACAGGCTTGGATTTCACGCAACAAGGTTTATGTAAAGAGTGAGGACGTGAAGAAACCTGTGGCTGTGCGCTATGCGTTCAAAAACTGGGTTGTGGGCGACCTTTTCCACGATGGTCTGCCTGTCAGCTCTTTCCGTACCGACGATTGGGAAGTGAAGTAATAGTTTATAGTTAATAGTTTATAGTTAATAGTTTATAGATGAGATATTACATATTGATGGCTATGATGCTTTTGCTGGGCGCAGGCTCGGCAAAGGCATCGGCTTACGATGATACATCGGTGGCGGGTTTGTTTCCTGTCAGCAACCAGGGACGCGAGGTGTGGAATTTCAATCCCAACTGGCGGTTCCATCTGGGTGATGTGCTGGGCGCAGAACGTGCCGACTATGATGATACAAGCTGGGGGGTAGTTTCTACCCCTCATAGTGTGAAACTGGAACCTGCTGAGGCTTCGGGTTGCCGCAACTATCAGGGTATAGCCTGGTATCGCAAAACCTTTATCGTGCCGGGCAATCGCTCTGAAATCTATTTCGAGGCAATAATGGGCAAGCAGAAGATTTATGTGAACGGCAAACTGGCTAAGGAGCACTTCGGCGGTTACCTGCCTGTTATCGTCAACCTGAAAGAGCAGGGACTGAAGAAGGGCGATAAGTGTGTGGTGGCTGTGATGGCTGACAACTCTAATGACAAGAGTTATCCTCCTGGCAAACCGCAGTATACACTCGACTTTGCTTATCATGGTGGTATCTATCGCGATGTATGGCTTATCAATAAGAAGGAGATTTCTATCACCAACGTGATTGAAGCCGACCGCCGTGATGCCGGCATCTTCGTTCATTTCTCGGATATTTCAGAGAAGCAGGCGAAGGTGTTTGTTGATGTCGACTTGCAGAATGTGGGCGGAAAGGCACGCAAGGTGAAGGTGGAGCAGAGTCTGCTGGATGCTTCGGGCAAGGTGCTCAAGACCATTTCGCAGAATGTGCTCCTGGCAGCTGGCGATGCACATCAGACCGTCAGACAGATGTTCTCTGTCAGGAATCCGCATCTCTGGTCGCCGGAGACACCTTATTTATATAGTGTGGTTACCCGCATCAAGGATGGTAAGCAGGTATTGGACGGCGGAAAGACCAAGTTAGGTATCCGCAGCTTCGAGTTCCGTGGCAAGGAAGGTTTCTGGCTCAACGGCAAGAAATACCGTCAGTTTATCGGTGCCAACCGTCATCAGGATTTTGCTTATGTGGGCAATGCACTTCCCAACAGTCAGCAATGGAGAGATGTGCTCCGTCTGAAGAATGCCGGTTTCAACATCATCCGTACTGCCCACTATCCTCAGGACCCGTCGTTCATGGATGCCTGCGATGAACTCGGAATCTTCATCATCGTGGCTACACCGGGCTGGCAGTATTGGAACAAGGACCCTCAATTTGCCGAGCGTGTGTTCCAGAATACCCGTGAAATCATCCGTCGTGACCGCAACCATCCTTCGGTTCTTATGTGGGAGCCTATCCTGAATGAGACCCGCTATCCTAAGGATTTCGCCCTGAAGTCGCTGCAGTTGACCAAGGATGAGTATCCTTATCCATACCGTCCTGTGGCTGTTGCCGACTGGAATTCGGCAGGTGTCAAGGAAAATTATGATGTGGTTTACGGATGGCCGGATATGGATATGAGCGGCATCAGCCAGTGTGTCTTTACCCGAGAGTTTGGTGAGTATGTGGATGACTGGTATGCGCATAACAACCTGAACCGTGCCAGCCGCAGCTGGGGTGAGAAACCGATGCTGACCCAGGCTTATTCTCTGGCAAAGACAACAGAGGAGATGCACACACCGGGACAGTTTATCGGTGGTTGCCAATGGCATCCTTTCGATCATCAGCGCGGCTATCATCCAGATCCTTACTGGGGCGGTATCTATGATGCATTCCGACAGAAGAAGACTGCTTATTATATGTTTGAGTCACAGCGCAGCGACCAGCCATTTGTGCATATCGCTCACGAGATGACCCAGTTCAGCGATGCCGATGTGACGGTATTCTCTAATTGTGACAGCGTTCGTCTTACCACCTATCAGGGTGCTCATACCTATACTTTGCCAGTTCTTCATCCTACGGCAGCCGCCTTTAATGCCCCTGTGGTATTCAAGAATGCCTGGGATTTTTGGGAGGCTCGCGAATACAGTTATAAGAAGAAATCTCCTCAGATGGTAGTGATGGTAGCAGAGGGATACAAGGATGGCAAGGTGGTTTGTACCGACCAGCGCATGCCTTCCCGCCGCAGCACCAAACTCCGTCTTTATGTTGATGAGATGGGCAAACCGCTGGTGGCTGATGGCAGCGACTTTGTGGTTGTGGTAGCCGAAGTGACCGATGATAACGGTCATGTTCGCCGTCTGGCTAAAGAGAATATCCGCTTTACCCTGGAGGGTGAGGGCGAAATCATTGGTGATGCCAGCATCAATGCCAATCCGAGAGCTGTAGAATGGGGTAGTGCTCCTATCCTGGTGCGCAGCACGATGAAGCCGGGCAAGATTAAGATTCATGCCGAGGTTCAGTTCCCGGGTACTCATGCTCCTACTCCTGCCGACCTGGAGATAGAGAGCGTAGCTTATCAGGGAACCATGATGATGGGTACAAAGACTGCCAAGTTTGCCACTTCATCATCTGTTCAGAATGCTTCTTCTGCCACTTCTTCTTCTCATGAGTTTACACCCGAGCAGAAGGCAAAGATGCTGAAAGAGGTAGAAGACCAGCAGGCTGATTTCGGTATTAATAATTAATAATGCGTAACCGGAGAGTTCTTTGCAGAAGATTCCGTTTACGTAATCGTTATCGTCTTGAAATCTTCAAAAAACAGAAAGTTTATTGGAGATTTCAAGACTTTTTTGTACTTTTGCATACGTGAAACGATATTTTACCATACTTTTCTGTTCGCTTTATGCCTTGTTGGGTATGGCACAGAACAATATGCAGGTAGCTCATTATTCTACGAAGGAAGGGTTACCTCACGACATCGTATACTGTTCTCTGAAGTCGGAAGACAGTTTCCTGTGGTTTGGAACCTGGTTCGGCTTATCCCGTTTCGACGGTTCCCGTTTTGCCAATTATTCTGATGCTTACAACTCTTCTTCCGACCAGCCACCCCGTAAGGTAGAATGGTTGGCAGAAGATGCTCTGGGCAATCTCTGGATCAAGACGCTCGACTGGAAACTCAGCGTCTTCTTCAAGCAGACCGAACGTTTCGAAGATGTCTATGAAGAACTGAAACCTTATGCCCGTAATCTGCAGGTCATCAAGATTCAGGCAGATGGTACCGGCAAGATTCTCCTGCTCACCAAAGATAAGAACCTGCTTCTTGCAGAAACATTAAAGGATGGAAACATCCGTATCCAGACGCTGGTAGATGCCCGAAAGTATATCAATACGTTCAATTATCAGTTGCGCCAGGATGTGGTACAGCTGAAGGCTTCGCGTGCCAACTATGTAGGAAAGGATTATCAGATTTATTCCGTTCCTGTTACTGCGAAAAACAGGAAGTGGACGCTCGGCATGTGGCAGCAGTATTTCGCCCGTAAATCGAAGGAACATTTTGTTTATCATACCCCGAACGGATGTGTGTGGCAGTTGGATGAGTCGCATACCGCCCTGGTGTGCCGTAATCCGAAGACCGGATGGGAACGCCGTTATCCGGTTTCGGGCGTAGGTAAGGTGGTGGAACCTAAGTTCATCGCCACCTCTCATCATGGTTACTTCTATCTTTCCGGTGCTGGCGAAATTATCTATATTGATCCGCAGACGATGAAAGGCGTTAACCTGGCTTTCCTTCCTAAGTTCCAAGACCATAAGCCAGATAGCCACTTCTTGAACATGAACCTGGACAAGGACGGACTGTTGTGGCTCACTTCTGCTGATAATGGCATTTACCGTGTCAGTTTCACCCCCAACCAGTTCCGTGTCATCCCTTTGCCGGATGGTGATAAGAGTGGAGTGAAAGCCATCTGCCAGTTGAAGAATGGTGATGTGCTGGTGGGTGCCCGCAGCAAGAATGTTTATCTGTTGGATATGCAGGGCAGGGTGAAGCAGGTGTTCGATTATGCCCATCATCAAATCGGCAGCATTTATCATGCCATGTGTGATGACAGGCAGAATCTCTGGCTCTCTACCAAGGGAGACGGATTGGTAAAACTGACTCCCGATGCCTCCAGACCAATAGGGTATCGCATCGATCATTACCGTCATGATGCCCGGGATCCTTATTCCATCAGCGGCAACAATGTCTATATGACCTGTCAGGATTCCTACCATCGCATCTGGGTGGCTACGCTGGATGGAGGTCTCAATCTGCTGCAGGAACAGGGCGGAAAGATGCGCTTCTATAATAAATATCATGGTATGAAAAACTATCCCGGTTACGGACTCTACATGGATGCCCGCAACCTGGTAGAGGACAGTCATCAGAGAATGTGGGTAGGAACGATGGACGGACTGATGTCTTTCAAGACAGATTTCAAATCGGTAGGCGACTTGCGCTTCGAGACTTATCGCAATACCGATATCAATACCCGTGCCAATAGTGACATCTACGGACTTTACAAGGATAACAACAGGCAGGTTTGGATGTGTACCTTTGGTGGAGGTCTGAGTCGTCTGGATGGTTTTGATGAAGTGACGCATCTGCCTATCCTTACTTCTTTGGGAGCAAAGGAAGGTTTGCATAATGATGTCATCATTTCGATTTTAGAGGATAAGATGGGACGCCTTTGGCTGGTAAATGCCGATGGCTTGTCGTGCTATGATTATCAATCAGACCGCATCCAGCATTTCGACAATTCCGACGGTTTCCCTGATGTTCAGCTTGAGGAATCTTCTGCGGCTTTGATCCAGAATGGGGAGATATGGCTGGGGTGTAAGGAAGGAATCCTTGCTTATCAGCCGGAACGTATCCATACCACCCGTCTGCAATATCCTATATATATAATAGGTGGAGAGGTGAACAACCGCGATATCCGCAGTTACAATCAGCCAGCCATCTTGGAGAAATCGATGGTTTATACCGATCGTCTCACCCTGCGTCATTCCCAGTCGATGTTCACTCTGGAGTTTGCTGCCCTGAATTTCTGCAATCCGGAGCGCATCAGCTACCGTTACCAGCTGAAGGGTTACGACCATGACTGGCATTATGCCGGCAAGAACCGTCTGGCTTCCTATACCAATGTGCCGTCGGGAACCTATCAGTTTATCGTAGAGGTAATGGATGCCACCAATCCTGATTCTCACAGCACGAGAGAGTTGACCATCACCATTCTTCCACCCTGGTGGGCTACGTGGTGGGCTTATCTCATCTACATCATTCTGATATCCGTAGCCAGCTACTATGCTTTCCGCTATGCGAAGTATCAGATTCGGCTGAAGAACAATATCTACATCCAGAACCAGCTGGCAGAGTATAAGCGCAAGTTTAATGCCGAACAGCAGGATAAGCAGTTTGCTGACAAGGTGCGCCGGTTTATGGAAGCCAACCTGACCAATGCCGATTTCGAGATAGATATGCTGGCACAGGAATTGGGCATGAGCCGTTCAGCCTTCTTCAAGAAGACGAAGGCTGTGATGGGCTGTTCGCCAAGCGATATGGTGAAGGATTTCAGACTGAGTCATGCCGTAGAATTGCTGAAGCATTCCGGTCAGAGTATCACAGATGTAGCCTACTGTTGCGGCTTCACCGATGTAGGCTATTTCGGCAAGTGCTTCCGTAAGAAATATGGCATGTCGCCAAGAGAGTATGTAGCGCAGCAGCAGGAGAGTGAAATAAAAAAATAAAGTTTTTTATAAAAAATCTCAAAAAAGGTGATTACAGCGTGAACCAATGTGCGTCTTTTAGGCAATTGAAACAAACAAATTAAATGTTGACTAATCATTTTTACCTAAAAGGCTAATGAAACAACTGTCTTATCATAGTAGGTTTATATTGGTTCTGTTATTTACGTTGTTGAACACTTTACCAATATGCTCACAGGCGGCAACTCCTAGGTACAGGATAGCTGCTTGCGACTGGATGATGCTGAAACGTCAGAAGCTGGGCGAGTTTAAACTGGCTCATGAATTAGGAGCAGATGGCGTTGAGGTTGACATGGGCGGATTGGGTAAACGCGTGTTATTTGATAATCAGCTTAGAGAACCACAACAGGCAGAAAAGTTTCAGGCTGCAGCCCGTCAGTATGGCGTAGCTGTTCCTTCTATGGCGATGAGTGGCTTCTTCGCTCAGAGTTTCCTGACTCGTGATAATTATCAAGACCTTTTGAAAGATTGTTTCCAGACGATGAAACTCTTTGGCAGCAAGGTGGCTTTCCTTCCACTCGGAGGTAGCGGAAAAGACTGGCAGCAGGAAGGCTGTGCAGCATACCAGCAGATGGTTTCTCGCCTTCGCACAGCCGGTGAGATGGCAAAGCAGGAGGGTATCACCATCGGTATCAGAACCGGAATGGGAGCTAAGTTTGATAAGAAACTGCTGAAGAAAGTAGGCAGCAGTCAGATTAAGGTCTACTACAATTTCCAGGATGCAGCCGATCATCATCGTGATATCTGCAAGGAACTCCGGAAGTTGGGCGCCCAGCGTATCGTCCAGATACATGTTTCCAATACAGATAGCGTAAATCTTCAGGAAGACCCGGAGATTAATCTTCCGAAAATCAGGAAGACGCTTGACAAGATGAAATGGAGCGGCTGGCTGGTGGTAGAGCGGAGCCGTGATGTAAAGAGGGTAAGAGACGTGAAATATAATTTCGGTAGAAACATCGCTTACTTAAAACAGGTATTTCAAGAGCGGTAACAGTTTCGGGGAATAACTGGCAAACTACTTTTTTATAATTAGGAAAGTGTAAATCGTGTTAGAAAAGAAATAAATAAAAATATAGTTAAACCTAAAAAAGACAATTATGAAGAAAAATCATTTCATTGCGCGGAAAGGACTCTTCTCTCTGGCACTTGCTGCCGTAGGAGCGATGTTCTTGGGTTCGTGTGCCGTTGATGGTTTTGATGACAAAGAGAAGTTTGACGACGGCGTGTCTGGAGTGAAACTTGAGTCACCTGAACTCTCGACAAAGACAGTTGCTGCTTCTGATGGTTCAGATAAGTTGCAAGTATCATGGAAGGTAGTCTATGGCGCTGGCGGTTACGAGTGTAAGGCTTATAATGTGGATGATCCAGACAATCCTGAGGAGGTGGCGAGTGATACCATTGATGGTACTTCTTTCCAATTCAAGATAGCTGAAGATACCAATTATAAGATTGAGGTACGTACCTTGGGAAACAAGGCAAAGAACAATACTGAGGCTGATAAGCCAACAGTTAAGTCTTACAGTACTTTGGTTCCAGCGACGACCATTCCTACAGGTTCTGACATCTCTGATTTTATTGCTGCCAACTTGCAGGAATCAGATAAGGAGCAGGCTTTCGAGTTGGAAGCAGGTGGTACTTATACCTGCAATAACTCAATTGATTTCAAGGGCAACAAGATGACCCTTCGTGGTAACAAACTGAGCCATGCTTTGGTTACTATGGGTGAAGGTGCTGCCATCTATACTTCAGCTCAGCTGAAGGTGAAGTTCATCAATTTCGACTGCTCTGCCACAACTCATAAGGGTGGTATCATCGAGATGTCTCCAGAGCCACCTGCATCTTGCTCTGCAGAGTCTCAGGGCGTTGGTGCTGGCAAGAATGGTGGTAAGCCTGCCGATGTATATATCCTGCAAGACCCAATTATCATTCAGGATTGTGCCTTCAAGAATGTCATCGACGGACTCTTCTCTGTAGGCCAGTGCTCTTGGGGTATTGCTGATGTACGTGTGATGAACAGCGTGGTTCAGATGCGTAATGACGGAAAGAAGAACTCTAATGGTGCTATCATCTGCGGCTTTTCTAATGGCTTTAAGGCTCCTAGTGGCGGTCAGTTCTGGTATGGTGGTATCAAGAGCATTACCATCAAGAACTCTACTATCTACAATATTGAAAGCAATAGTAAGAATCGTATGTTCCGTTTCAACAACAAGGATTTGGACCATGCCTTCCCTACAGCAGGTGGTTCTTGTACCATGATGGATAATACCTTTATCCGTGTATATGACAAGAAGGAGTTCGGTAACAATACTCCTAATCGTAAGGAATATGTGATTACTTATGATAACAATATCTTCTACGACTGCTTCCGTTTGCAGAAGTTCATTCAGGGCAACTGTAAATTGGAATATCACCAGAATCTGAATACTGTCTGGGGTGTCGGCAGTTCAGTAGATGGAACCGATAAGGGTAAGCTGGCTACTGAAGAGGATGCTGGATTTGCTGAGGCAGAGACCAAGAAGGAACTCGATTTCACCCAGCCTAACTTCGGGCTTAATTTCAAGGCTACCGGTGCGATTTCAAGTACAATCGGTGATCCACGTTGGAAATAATTTAAACTATCTAATCTCGAAACAAGATGAAACGTAAATATATAAAGACATTGGCCTTTGGTATGGCACTTACCTGTGCTGTGCCTGCAATGGCTCAAAATAAAGTAGTGCAGGGTACTGTACTCGATGACCTCGGTGAACCTGTTATCGGTGCTACCGTAAAGGTTGCCGGTACCAAGACTGCTGTGATTACCGATATGGATGGTAACTATAAGTTGTCTGTTCCTAAGGGTGGCAAGGTTACCGTTTCTTATATCGGTTTTAGGGATGCTACTACCAATGGTGGTACTATCAAGCTGGTTGCTGACGACAAGACTCTTCAGGAGGTGGTAGTCGTAGGTTACGGTACCCAGAAGAAGGCTCACCTGACCGGTTCTGTAGCCAACATCCCAACAGATGAAATCCAGGACCTTGCTAATGGTGGCTTGGCTTCTTCTTTGGGCGGTCTGGTTAACGGTTTGAGCGTAAGTGGTGGTGAGAGCCGTCCTGGTGAGAATGCCCGTATCATGATCCGTGATACCAACTCATTGGGCGAAGTTGGTTCTACAGCCCAGCAGCCTCTCTTCGTTATCGATGGTTATATCTATCCTAACGATGTAAAGGTTGGTAACAGTTACCAGAACCTCGGTGCTGAGGCTTTCAATAACCTGGATGCCTCTGAGGTAGAGAGTATCTCTGTATTGAAGGATGCTTCTGCTGCCGTTTATGGTGCCCGTGCTGCCAATGGTGTTATCCTCGTAACTACCAAGAAGGGTAAGATGGGTGCACCTCGCATTTCTTATAGCGGTTCTTTCGGTTTCACCGATGAGGTTTCTCGCCCAAAGATGCTGAATGCTTACCAGTATGGTCGTTTGTACAATGCTGTAACAGCAGCTGACCCAACCAATACTTCCCTCAATAAGACTACTGCCCTTTTTCAGGCTGATGAGTTGGAGGCTATGAAGGGACTGAATTACGACTTGCTCGATAAGTATTGGGAAACAGGTATGACCCAGAAGCACAGCGTAAACGTAAGTGGTGCTACCGATAAGGTGAACTATTTTGCAGGTATATCTTACTTCGATCAGGATGGTAACCTCGGTAAACTCAACTATAACCGTTGGAACTATCGTGCCGGTGTGGATGTAAAAGTAAGCAAGTGGTTGGGCGCTAATCTGACTGTTAGCGGTGACTATGCTACAAAGGAAAAGCCATTGGTAAAGGTGGGTGGATCTGGCGATGAGAAGGACTACAACCTCCTTCTGACCCGTCCTACTTACATGCCTGAATCAGTAAATGGTTATGATCTCCTGGCTTATGGTCCTAGCAATACACAGAAGAACCAGAACCAGCAGTATAACTTTGCTACTTTGCAGAACAATGGCGACTACCGCAAGAACATGAATTCTAACCTGAATATCAGCGGAAGCCTTGATTATGATTTCGGTTGGAGCAAGATTCTGAAGGGATTGAAGTTGCGCTTCTCTTATTCCAAGAGTATCAATACCGATAAGGGTAATGAGTATGGTTCAAACTTCACCCTCTATCAGATGTTGACTCGTTATGGTAGCGGTAACCACCTTTATACTCCTACCAGCGGCGATAATGCAGATTTCGATTACCTGGCAGCGTCTAACTTCAATGGTGTGACAACCGCCAATGGTGACTATCTGGCTCGTACCATGGTTCGTACTGATAACTATCAGATGAACTTCACAGCCCAGTATCAGCGCGATTTCGGTCAGCATCATCTGGGTGGTCTGTTCTCTATAGAGAAGTCTGAGGCAGAGAGTGAGTACTTGCAGGGACAGCGTTTGACCCCGTATCCTTTCACTACCGGTCAGTATAACTCTGCAACAGGTGAGATGACTACTATGTTTACCCGTAGTGAGAGCGGTACCCTTTCATATATCGGCCGTATCAACTATGCCTATGCCAACAAGTATCTCTTCGAGGCTCTGGTTCGTTCTGATGCATCAACCAAGTTTGCTCCAAAGAACTACTGGGGAACTTTCCCTGCTTTCTCTGCAGGTTGGGTAATCTCAGAGGAGAGCTGGTTCCGTAACAAGGTGAAGGGAGTTGACTTCCTGAAGCTCCGTGCTTCCTGGGGTATGACCGGTCGAGACAATACAGCGGCATGGCAGTGGATGCAGGTTTATGCACAGGATGCCAACCGTGGTACAGTATTCGAGACTGGTAAGGATTCTGGCAACCGTATCACCATCAACAAGAACAATTCTGCTGTAAATTCAGACGTTCATTGGGATAAAGACTACAAGACCAACGTGGGTATTGATGCACAGTTCCTCAACAACCGTCTGGCTGTAACCTTCGATTACTATTATGAGAAGAACCGCGAGATGCTGATGAATATCAAGCAGACTGTTCCTTCTACCGTAGGTACACAGAGTGCTGCATCCAACATCGGTGAGATGGATTCATGGGGTGGTGAGTTTTCTGTTACATGGAAGGATAAGATTGGTAAGGACTTCAAGTATCGTATTGGTATCAACACAGGTTGGTCTGACAACAAGGTACTGAATATGGACTGGGTTACAGACTATCTCTACCGTCAGATTACTCCTGGTCACCGTACAGACGTAGGTCTCTGGGGTATGCAATGCATCGGTATGTTCCGTAGCTTCCAGGATATTGAGGAATACTTCACGAAGTACAACATCTCTACTTATATGGGTCTGACCAAAGACCAGGTTCGCCCTGGTATGTTGATGTATAAGGATGTTCGTGGTGCTTACGATCCTGAGACAGGTACTTATGCCGGACCTGATGGTGTCGTAGATGTAGACAACGACCAGGTAGAGTTAGGTCACCGCAGCAGCAACCTCTATGGTTTGACCATGAATTTGGGTGCAGACTGGAAGGGACTTTCTCTGACAGCTCAGATTGGTGCAAGCTGGGGCGGTTATGCCACACTTCCTGGTGCAGCATTGAAGCCAACTGGTAATCTGGAGTATTGCAACATGCCTTCATTCTGGAATCCAGACAATATGTATGTTTATCAGGATGTATATGATGGCTCAGGTAATCTCGTAGTAAAGGAGAATCGTGAGGCTTACTATCCTAACTTGAAGTATACAGATGTGAATGCTGTAGCATCCAGCTTCTGGAGAGTGAGTACAGCACGTGTGGCTCTGAACCGCTTGACCTTGGCTTATACTTTGCCAAAGAGCTGGTTGGGTAGCATCGGCATCAACAACTGCCGTATCAATATTACCGGTCAGAACCTCATCAACTTCTACAATCCATATCCAGACAACTTCATGAATCCTATGTCGGGATCATACGGAAGCTATCCTAACCTCCGTAAGTGGACTGTGGGTGTGAATCTCTCATTCTAATGAGATACTTATATAATTTTAAAAAGAAAAGAACAATGAAAACGACAATAAAATTATTCAGTCTTGGTCTGGTTTCAGCCTTGGCTTTCAGCTCTTGTAGTGACAGCTTCCTGGAGGAAAAGAAGAACTATGACAATGTAAATAAAGACATCTACAACTATTATGAAGGATGTAATGGTCGTCTAAACGATATCTACAGTTGGTGTTTGCCAACAACCAACGATTTGACCTGGAAGTATCCTTCTATGGGTAATGCGGATGAGGCTGGTAAGTCTACTGAGGAATACAGTGGTCTCAGCTCTTTTGTAGACCCACAGGTTGAGCTGAGCTCTACCAGTTCCACAAATTCGGTTCCTGATTTCTTCATGGGCGACCAGTCTAATATCCAGGCATCTGTATATGGTAGAATCCGTAATGTCAATGATGTAATCCAGGGTATCAGCGGCAGCACTCTTTCTGAGGAACAGAAGAATGAATTGCTCGGTCAGGTATATTTCTTCCGTGCATGGTGCTATTACAACTTGTTCAAGTGGTATGGCGGTGTGCCTCTGGTTAAGGAAACACAAGATCCTTTAGAAAGTTCTGTTACTCCTCGTGCTACATCTAAGGAGACTTACGAGTTTATTCTTGATGATTTGAATAAGGCTGCAGATATGTTGGCTGCCAAGACAGAGAATGGCTCGGGATGGTCGGAGAAAGGCCGTGTAACTACTGGTACAGCCTTGGCTTTGAAGGGTCGTTTGATGCTTTTGTGGTGTAGCCCTCTCTTCAATCGTACTAACGATGAAAACCGTTGGAAGACTGCTTATGAAACCATGAAGGCTGATTTGGAGCGTATCAACAAGTGTGGTTATCACTTGTATACAGACAATGACAATAAGAATGGTTCTACCTTTGCCAAGATGTTTACCGATGGCGGTAATAATCCAGAGGCTGTGTTCGTTACCTTATACAATAATGTAACAGGTGATGGTCTCGATAATCAGAAGAACAACAACTGGGAGCGTCAGATTCGTCCAGCTAATACAGGTGGTAGCGGTAAGAATGCTTCTCAGATGCTGATTAATATGTTCCCAATGTCAGATGGTAAACTTCCTGAGAGTTGCGATACTTATACTAAGTTGGCTCGTTCTGAGAAGACTTTGGATAGCGAGACTCCATTCCTGAATCGTGACAAGCGCTTCTATCGTACATTCGCTTTTCCTGGCTTCCGTTGGGCTTACAGTGGTAATGCGTCAGAGCGCGATGCGAACAACCCTTCTGATGGTGCCAACTATGTACTTTGGAACTATGTATGGTATACCAGCATGAATGATGCCGGCAACCCTGAGAGTGGTGATTCTTATGGTGCAGACAACCTGTTGAAGAGCCGTCAGGGTGTATATGTACGCAAGAAGAGTGATGATTTGGATGTTAATTCTTCTCCTCTTTATAAGTACGTAGCTCTTGATACCAAGGGTGCTGCTCCATTCTATTCTGCTGCTCCGTTGATTGAACTCCGTTATGCTGAGGTTCTCCTGAACCTTGCTGAGGTTGCAGCAGGTGCTGGCCATCTGGATGAGGCTGTAGGATATGTTAAGCAGATTCGTGAGCGTGCTGGTTATTCAGCTGCTAATTCAGAGGATGATGGTATCACACCTGCAGCTTACAATGATCAGGCTACCTGTATCTCTCAGATTCTCTATGAGCGCCAGATTGAGTTTGCTTACGAGGGTAAGCGTTTCGATGACCTCCGCCGTTGGATGCTCTTCGATGGTGGTACTGGCAAGGTAGAAGGTGCTCCTTCTACATGGACATTGACTGGTTGGGGTGGCAATACCTGTACATGGCTTGGTTTCAAGGCGTTGAACGGTCAGCGTCGTGAGAATATCCAGTATCGTGTTGCTGATAAGTATGGCGTAGGTGGTACAACTTTCAATTCTGACCCATTGTTGAAAGCTGGTACTGAGCGTCCTGATGGTGTTGATCTCCGTAAGGATGATTTGAATACTCAGCTCGAGAACTTGTCTACATGGTATAAGGACAACTTGGTAATGAAGGTACAGAAGGGTGACGGTTACGATTCTAACAAGAATCTCCTCTACATGAACTTCCGTCCTAAGTATTACTTCTTAGGCTTCACTTCTGGTGCATCTATCGCCAACAAGGCTTTGCCTCAGACTATCGGTTGGGGTGATTACAACAATGGTGGTGCCAATGGTACCTTCGACCCATTGGCTGAGTAATGTCAAGAGAGGAATGACGATATAGTCATAACATAATATATTAAGGTTGCGGTGTGTGTTCTCTTTTTAGAGAATGCACCCCGTTTTCTGTCTCTGATATTTTCTGTAGGAGAGTGTGTCTAAGTCTGGATAATAGTTGGCGCATAACAGTTGACCACCGCATGCACATCACCTGTTGTGCATGCGCATGTCAGCTGTTATGCAAGCGCACAACAGCTGTTGTGCGACCGGAGATACTAACTATCTCGCCAACATATCCTATGTTTTCCAGCAACATATTCTATCTTTTCCAACAACAAGAAGAGAGGGTGTGCCGTAAGTCCATAATACAGGCTCGCAAGTCCGTTAGGCGTAATAAGTAACGCGAGTCCGCTAGGCGTTCCTGCGGATTTGCAATCCGCAGACAAAAAAGGCTCGACCTCTTTATTGGGGATTTGTAATCCCCAGCCGTAGGCTTTTCATATCTCCAAACTATATTTGCATTTTCGCTTGAGGCGGATTGCAAATCCGCCGGAACGCCTAGCGGGCTTGTCCTCAACTTCTGCCAAGAAGTCTGTTCGCTATAATATGGCTGGCCAGCAGGTGAATGCTTCTTATAAGGGTCTCGTTATCGAGAATGGCAAGAAGTTCGTTCAGAAATAATCTGACGTTATTCGGTTAGAATTTTAAGATAAAAGAAACAATCATAAAAGGGAGCGCATCACTAATGGTTGCGCTCCCTTTTTTGCATCTCTCAGGATGCTGAGTTATATGAAAAATGCACTTTCTAAGGTGCAGATAACCTTATTGTATGCAAGTTTTCTTCGAACTGATTACCTTGCCATCCTTCAATGCCTTGATGATATAAACACCTGATGGGAGAGAATCGAGATTCTTGCCTTTTCTTACCTTGATACCTGCAGCATTGTATACCTCGTAGCTATCGGCTGCGGTTGAGGTCTGAATGTTTTGAATGCCTGTTGCAGAACCGTCTGTCAGATAGAAATGGAAGGTGCGGGTATAGGTGCTGATGTTGTCATCATCGCTTACTTTGACAGTATAATCTACGAGCGCCTTGCCACAATCTTCGTTGGCGGTGAAGATATATTCACCCTCGTTGGCACCCGTATCATGACTCATCTTGCTCATCGCATCACCCTTAGCCTCGCATTCAAACTGAGGATTGTTGGTGTAGCCATCTGCGTTTTCATCGGCATTTCCATCACTTACGCCTTTTACTTCCTCCCACCAGTCTGGCATTCCGTCCTGGTCGGTATCCGGGTAATAGCGATGTGGAAAGTACGTTGCAGGGATGCCACCTGGTCTTTGTCGGTTGCCTTCACCTTGATGTCGATGAGGCAGTCGGCAGCCTTTTTGTTGAGGCTGATGGTGAGGATTCCCTTCTTATTGAGTTTCATCTTGCCTTCCTGTGGCTGGATACTGCTCTCCAGGGTGAAGACTGGCTGCTGGTTGTAACCTGCGAAATACTGCTTCAGGTCGATAGTCAGCTTATTGCCTGCTGAGGTGACGAAATGAGGCTCTGCAAGCCAGTTGAGATAGCGCTCCAACTGGGTATATTCGCCATCGGTCAGCTCGTTGTTGTCGGCAGCTGACGGGTTGGTACCAGCCAGCTTCTCCCACCAGTCTGGCATTCCATCCTGGTCGGTATCCCAGTTGGCAGGGCGACGGTCGGTGAGTGCTTCAAACTCCTTCCAGGCATCGTTGCCGGCATCCAGGTTGTCATCTATCAGTCCTTTCTTGCCGGTCTTGGAACCAACATATTTATAGGTTCCGTTCAAGGTTTCTTCTACCATGCGCTGGTCGTGCTGGTCGATGCAAGGCTGGTTGGCTCCCACATCGCTCAATACGTTCTTGAAGGCAGCGCGGGCACTTTCTACCTTGGCATAGGATGGGAAGAATGGTTTGTCGGTAAATACCTTCCAGTTGACTACCTGTCCGTGAGAAGTGGTATATTTGTAGGTTTCGCCTTCCTTGTCGCTGTCCAGTTCTCCATGCTTTCCTGCCACAGCTCCTGCATTCTGTTTCATATCGCCCACATAGTTCTGGCGGATATTATCGTGCATGTAGTAAGCCTGACTTCCCTGGCCGGTACCTTCCAACTGGGCATTGAGGATATATTTCATGCTGGTGGCAGGTCCCATCTTGTAATAGTTGCCAACAAAGTTTACTTCGTGGGCTCCTCCGTCGCAGGCACGGTTGCCCCAGTTGTATACTACATTATTAAAGAGATCGAGCTTTCCGGCATAATATCCGGCTCCGTCCAGTCCGCCACCCATACTCCAGTTTCTTCCTTCGTTGTTGGCAAGCAGGTTGTGGTGGAACGAGCCTACATTACCACCGATGGTTGCAGCATAACCATGCTTGGCGTTGACATAATTCTGATGACCAGCCTGGTTGAGTGCTTCGGAGATGAGGTTGTGCTGGAAAGAGATGTTCTTGCCGTTGCGGCTGGAGAAAGCCTCGTCGATGGTCCAGCCTACCGAACAGTGGTCGATGATGGTATTGTCGCAGCCTGCAGCACCCAGTCCGTCGAGGGTAATGGTCTTGCCGTTTTTATCGAGATATTTTCCCAGTCGGAGACGGATGAAGCGGAAGATGCCTTCTGAGCCGAAACCGAAAGGATGCTCACGGAGAAGGATTCCCTTGCCGGGTGCAGTCTGTCCGGCTACCGTGATGAATGGATCGGAACAAACCAGACGGTCTTTCAGGTCGATGATGCCGGCAACATCGAAGACGATGGTACGAGGTCCCTTAACCTTTGTGATTCCGTATCGGAGAGAGCCTGGCTGCGGATTCTCAGGGTTATCTTCTAAAGAGGTAACATGATAAACCGAACCGCCACGACCGCCGATAGCAAATCTTCCATATCCCTCGGCACCTGGGAAGGCGAGACGGCGTGGACGGAAGTTCCATACTTCGCCCTCTGAAACCTTGCCGTTGGCATCTACCTCGTCTACACGCCAGTAATAATCGTTGGCGCTGCTGAGACCGGTGACTTCGAAAGCGGCTTCTTCTGTGGTGGCAACCTTCTTCAACTGGTCGGCGCGCTGTCCTATATAAATAAGGTGTTGCTTGGCACCTTCGCCGGCTTGCCAGCGAAGAACAACCTTGCCTCCTTCTGCATTGACGTGAAGATCATCATCGGTAGGATAAGGGTTGAGAGCGGTGGCTTTCGGGTTGGCTTTGTCGAATACCAAACCATTGATGGTGAGCGTGTTGTTTGCGTTATCCACACCTTGTAACTGATAGTGGATAACTACAGGCTGGTCGTCGGTTACATCAAATTCAATGTACGACTGGCCGCTCTGCGATGCCTTCATCTCCCTTACGGTCTGCTTAATATCCTGTGCAAGAATCTCCTGCATCATGCTCTTCTGCTGGATACGTTTCTTGCCCTTCTTCACGGTGATTATCTGTTCCTTCTCTCTGGAAACCTGGATAGAAGGAATATTGCCGGTAAGTCCGTCTACGATGTTGTGATAGGCAAGGAGAGAGTGATGCCCCGGTTTCAGACCTCGGATGGTGATGCGGAGCTGGGCATTATCGCCTTTTGACGGATATACTACGATACCATCGCTGGTGAGTCGGTCGCCCAACTGTATGCCCTGCTTAAACCAGTTGGATTTGATAATCTGGTCTTTTACGGGAGTATCGAGTGTAATCTCCAGTCCACCCAGAGCAAACTGGTATGTATTGCCCTGCTTCACGCCAACGGGAGTGAAATTGAGGGCTGTAACTTCAGCAGCCTTTCTGCTGGCGATATTGAAATCAATTTGCTGCGCCTGGCTTGAAAGCGCCATCAGCGAAGCGGCAACTAAGGGGAAGCATCTTCTGTTCATCATTTTTCAACTTTATGTTTTTTGTTTTATGTTTCAATAAAATAATAGATAAGTAACTTTCGTTTATATATTATAGGTGTAAGACGTTCCTGCGGATGAAATGTCGCCACCTGTTCCCGAAAAAATGCGCATGTTCATTGAGGACAAAAGAAAGGGAAAGGCGTCTTTAAGATATAACGAACAAACAATATTAAAACAATGCAAAGAAGTAAGAAGATTTTCGCTGCGATGGCATTGACTATCTTGCCAGCAGCAACTTTCGCTCAGTATCCTACTATTACAAAGGAGGCTCAGGCGAAGATTGATTCTATGCAAGCTGCATGGACAGCCCATTCTGATTCTGCTTGGGCTGTGGCTTTCCCTATTGTAAAACAAGAGGCAATGGAAGGACGTCCTTATGTGCCATGGGCTTCCCGTCCATACGATTTGCGCCAGGCTAAGATTCCTGCATTCCCAGGTGCTGAGGGTGGCGGTATGTTTACCTTCGGTGGCCGTGGCGGCAAGGTGCTGACTGTGACCAATCTCAATGATGCTGGTCCTGGTTCTTTCCGTTGGGCTTGCGAACAGGGTGGTGCCCGCATCATTGTCTTCAATGTATCGGGAAATATTGTATTGAAGACTCCAATCATTGTCCGTGCTCCTTATATCACCATCGCCGGACAGACAGCTCCTGGTGAGGGCGTGATGATTTCGGGTGAATCTTTCCAGGTTGATACCCATGATGTCATCGTTCGCCACATGCGTTTCCGCCGTGGTAATACCCATGTATGGTATCGTGAGGATTCTTTCGGTGGTAATCCGGTAGGTAACATCATGATTGACCACTGCTCTTGCGAGTTTGGTCTGGATGAGAATATCTCTTTCTACCGCCATATGTTCGATTTGCACGACGGTAAGCCAAAACGCAAGGTGCCAACGGTGAATGTAACCATCCAGAATACCATCTCTGCCAAGGCACTCGATACTTGGAACCATGCCTTTGGCAGTACAATCGGTGGAGAGAATTCTACCTTCATGCGTAACCTCTGGGCGGATAATACAGGCCGTAACCCTTCTATCGGATGGGGTGGTGTGTTCAACTTCGTGAACAACATCGTTTACAACTGGGTACATCGTACAGCAGATGGTGGTGAGTTCTCAACCATGAGCAACTTCATCAACAACTATTATAAGCCAGGACCTCTTACTCCGAAGGGTGCCATCAGCTACCGTATCGTGAAGAGCGAAAGCCGAAGCAACAAACTCTTCCCTTGGGCTCAGTATGGTCGTATTTATGCTGAAGGAAATATCGTAGAAGGCAACGAGGCTGTAACCAAGGATAACTGGAACGGCGGTATTCAGATTGCTGATAAGGATCTTCCAAATGGAATACCTGCAGATGTAAAGGCTCTGATGCGTTCTAACGAACCATTCGCCATGCCACACATGACCATTATTCCTAAGGACCAGACTTTTGATAAGGTACTTGAGAATGTGGGTGCAACCATTCCTTCCCGCGATATCGTGGACCAGCGCATCGTAGAAGAGGTTCGTACCGGTCAGGCTTACTATGTAAAGAAACTGCCTAAGAAGAATCCATACGGCGACTTCTGGGGATTGGCTGACAAGTCGAAGGCTGAAGATGGCAGTTTTAAGTACCGCCGTCTGGACAAGGAATCCTATAAGTTGGGTATCATCACAGACATCTGCCAGGTTGGTGGATTCCCTAAATATAAGAAGGTGAAGCCTTATGTAGATACAGATGGCGACGGTATGCCTGATGAGTGGGAGATTGCCAACGGCCTGAATCCTAACGACCCTAGCGATGCCAACAAGGATTGCACTGGTGACGGATATACCAATATCGAGAAGTATATCAATGGTATCAGCACCAAGGAAAAGGTGGATTGGACTGACATGAAGAACAACCACGATACTTTGGCTGAGAAGGGAAAACTCCTGTAAATCAGAAATGAATGCCCGGAGTTGTTTCTCCGGACTCATTTCTTAATGCATGACAAGAATATGGAAAAACTTTTGAGAAATAAGTTGTTAGGCGCAGCCTGTCTGCTCTTGCTTCCTTTGGGAGCAGGAGCACAGGTACAGCTCGACAGCGTGGGGCGTGATGCCAAGTATGTGAACAACATCATCGCCCGTTCGCAGAAAATCGTGGATGCGCTGCAACTGACTGATAAAAGCAGCAAGCAGAATGTGCTCCACATCATCTGTAACCGTTATTTCCTGCTGAACGATATCTATGAGAAGTTCGGCAAGAATAAGGCTGAGCGTGATGCGGAACTCTATAAGCACCACTTTGAATTTGCTGCCAATCTGGAAAACTATCTCTCAGAGAAGCAGGTAGAGCAGGTGAAGGATGGTATGACCTTCGGTGTCGTTCCGAAAACCTATCAGGCTCATCTGGAGATGATTCCTTCTCTGAAAGAAAACGAGAAACTCCAAATTCTCAATTGGTTGAAAGAAGCTCGCGAGTTTGCCATTGATGCCGAAAATTCCAAGGCTAAACATGGCTGGTTCGGAAAATACAAAGGACGCATCAATAACTGGCTCACCAAACGGGGCTACGACCTGAAGGCGGAGCGCGAGGGGTGGTATAAGCGTATTGAAGCGGCAAAGAAAAAATAAACAGTTTCCGTAAGGTTATAAAAACTCTGATGAAACAAGAGGTATGAAAAGATTATTTTCTATATGGATATTTACGTTAGTAGGGGTTGTGCAAATCTTTGCGCAACCCTTCGCGTTTGATTTTAGCTACGTGGGCTACCAGCAGAGCGAAAAGGAGATTCCGGATGCGGACGTTGTGGTCTTCGTAAAATGGAAAGAAGGCGACCAGAGCGCTCGCATACAGAAAGCCATCGACTTTGTTTCTGCCCGCAAAATGGATAAGAAGACGGGACTACGAGGGGCTGTCTTGCTCGATAAGGGTGTATTCGAACTCTCACAGCCGCTTCGCATCCAGACTTCGGGCGTGGTGCTGAGAGGTACTGACCGCAATCAGACGGTGCTATATAAAAAAGGTGTAGACCGTGGGGCGGTGGTGTATCTGGAAAGCGAAAAGCAGATGCAGATGCTGGGCGAACCAATGAAACTGTCTGCTCCCTGGAAGTTGGGAGAGCGGAAGGTGACACTGCCTGCCGGCTGCAAGATGGGCGATGAGATCCTGATTGTCCGACCTTCTACCAAGGAATGGATTCAGAAGATGGGCTGTGCTGACTTTGGTGCAGGCAAGGATCTGGGCTATTGGGGCTGGCATCCGGGAGAAATCGATGTGCGCTGGACCCGTAGTGTGGTTTCTGATGGAAAGGGAGGATTGCAGTTGGATGCTCCTTTATCCATGTCGCTCGGTCAGGATGATGCGGAATGCTTCGTTCAGCGCATCGCCGGTAATGACTGGCGCTTGAAGAATGTGGGTGTAGAAAATCTCACGATAGATTCTGAATATGATGCTACCAATCCGAAGGATGAAAACCATGCCTGGGAGGGTGTATATATTAATAAGGTGAAAGATGGTTGGGTGAGAATGGTGAATTTCCGTCATCTGGCTGGTTCGGCTGTAGTAACCCAGCGTGATGCTTCCCGTATCACGGTAGAGGATTGCATTTCTCAGGCTCCTGTCTCAGAAATCGGTGGCTACCGTCGTCGCACCTTCCTCTGTATGGGCGAACAATGTCTGTTCCAGCGTTGCTATTCTGAACAGGGCATGCACGATTTTGTGGCTGGTCTCTGTGCAGCGGGTCCTAATGCCTTCGTACAATGCGATGGTTATGAATCGCTGGGTTATAGTGGTGCAGTGGGACCTTGGTGTACAGGATTGCTCTTCGATAATGTGAATATCGATGGCAATGACATCAAGTTCTGCAATCTCGGTCTCGAAGGCTTCGGCATCGGATGGAATACAGCCAACAGCCTCGCTTACCAATGTACGGCTGCCGGAATCTTTGCCGACAGCATTCCTGATGGCAGCAACAACCATGTGTTTGCCTGTTGGGCGCAGTTTAACGGTTCTGGCGATTTCCAGCAATGTAACAATCATGCCAAACCATGGAGCCGCTTTGCATCTCTTCTGGAGAAACGCCTGGGTAGGGATGTCTCTGCTCAATGTCGTGTGCTGGAGAGAGAACGCAACAATGTGAGCAATAATCCTACCTATGATGTGGCACAGAAGATGGTGGAAGAGGCGCGCAAACCTCGCATCACCATGCAGATGTGGATAGCAGACAGCGCCCGGTTCATGGCTTCTGTTTCTCCTGTTAGGGCTATGGATGTGGATAAAATCAAGGAACGTTCTAAGAAAAAGGCGGATCTTGCCCATGCCGGGAAGCCTGTCTTCGCGATAAAGGAGGGTAAAATCATGGTGGCTGATACGCTGTTGAAGGGTGCAAGAATGAATACCCCTTGGTGGAACGGACGTGTTCGTTACTCGGCTTTCCCTAAGATTGCCGATGCCGTGACCCGTTTTGTGCCGGGAATGGAGGGACAGGGCACTACCACCCGTGTGGATAGTGTGGTGGCTCATCTTCGTGATAAGCATGTGGTGCTCTTCAACCAGAACTACGGCTTGTGGTATGACCGCCGCCGTGATGACCACGAACGTGTGCGCCGCCGTGATGGAGATGTCTGGGCTCCGTTCTATGAACAGCCTTTTGCCAGAAGCGGACAGGGCACGGCTTGGGACGGACTGAGTAAGTATGACCTTACAAAGTTGAATCCGTGGTACATCAGCCGTATTAAGGAATTGGCAGAAAAGGGAGCCAAAAATGGTTTACTGGTTATCAACCAGCACTATTTCCAGCATAATATCCTGGAGGCAGGTGCCCATTGGGTAGATTGTCCATGGCGCCCGGTCAACAATATCAATGGTACGGTATTCCCTGAACCTGTTCCTTTTGCTGGTGATAAGCGTGTATGGATGGCTGAATACTTCTATAATATAGATAATCCGGTGATGCGCCAGCTGCATAAGCAGTATATCATGAAGATGCTGGATGCCTTTGCTGATGAGCCGAACGTGATTCAGTCGATTGGCGAGGAATATACGGGTCCTTATCATTTTACGAAGTTCTGGTTGCAGACCGTTGCCGAATGGGAGGCTAAGACGGGCAAGCATGTCTGGGTGGCTTTGTCGTGCAACAAGGATGTGCAAGATGCCATCCTCCAGGATCCGGAGTTGAGAAAGGTGGTTGACATCATTCATATTGAACAGTGGTATTATACCCAGAAGGGACTTTATGCTCCTGAAGGAGGCAAGAATCTGGCACCTCGCCAGTATCAGCGTCGTCTTCGTCCGGGCAAGGTTACCTATGATGATGTCTTCAAGAGTGTGAGCGAGTATCGTCAGGCTTATCCTGAGAAGGTTGTCATTTACAGTGGAGCTTCGGCACCCGAGAATGGCAAGGCGGTGATGGATGCCGGCGGCTCCTGTCCGAATGTGAAGTAATATGTAATAAAAGTAGAGAAGATGAAAAGAATGATAATAACAGAATCTGTAAGAAATCTTTTATTGGATTCCGACTTTCTGGAGTCGGTACTCGGTTCTCCTATCGTAGAACCGGATGCCAACTCTGGGAGGCCGGCATCTTCTCGAAAGTTTGAGAAAATGTATCTTCCTGCCGAAATAGAGCAGGCAAAATATGTTCTTCTTCATCTTGACGAGATTTCGGGCTTGTTGTCTGAAACTGACATAGAAGAACTGAAAAATCGCATAAAAAGCCATTTGTACCCTTAAAATGGGAGGAAAAATACACTGAATACCAATTTTTCCCATTCATTTACCTGATTTTTCCTTAGAGTTTGCTGCATTTAGGCTACTTTTGCACCATCAACAAACAAAAGTACACCTAAGATGAAAACAAACTACAATAACATCAGAGAAAGAGAGGAAGCAGCACAGACGTTGCTCGCTGCCTATCGCCAAGGCGACCAGAACGCTTTCATGTCTTTATATGATATGTACGCGGAAATGTTGCTCAATTATGGTCTGTGTATTACATCAGACAAAGAACTTGTAAAAGATTGTGTACAAGATGTGTTTATCAAACTCATCTCTAAAAGCCAGGATTTACAAGTTACAAAGGTAACCTCTTACCTGCTCATTTCTCTCCGCAACAGATTGCTGGATGAGTTTCGCCGCAAGAACTATATGACGGAGACTGCGGTGGAGGATATCCGTATCTCTACAACTGTAGAAGATGTGGAAAACTCTTATATCCTTGATGAAAGTTCGCTCAATAATGTTCGTAAGGTACAGATCCTGATGGATGAGCTGACACCACGCCAGCGCCAGGTGTTCACCTTATATTATATAGAGCAGCGCAAATATGAGGACATCTGCGGCATCATGCAGATGAACTATCATAGTGTACGCAATCTGGTACATCGTGGCATGTTGAAGTTACGTGCAGCCGTAGCAGTATAAACTCTTCTGAAGGAGTTTGAGAGATGTTATTGGTAGACCCAAAATAGAGATTTGCACTTTAGGTTAATGGTAAATTAAAATAGGTTTATTATAGTTATAAAAAAGGCAGGGGACTCCGTGAGGAATTCCCTGCTTGTTTTTTATGCCTCGTTGTTTCGCTTTACCCCAGCAAAGCTTCCGCTACCTTGATGTCGAATGGAGTGGTAATCTTGATGTTCTCACGGTTACCCTCTACCATTGCAACCTGACAGCCAAGACTTTCTACCACCGAAGCATCATCGGTAAACTGCTCCTTGTATTCCTGGTTGAAAGCCTGCTTTGCCAGACCGATGTCGAAGGTCTGGGGAGTTTGCACCACGCGGTAATCGCTGCGCAGCACATTCTTTCCGCCTCCGTGCTGGTCGATATAGCGCAGGGTGTCGGTTACGGCATATACAGGGATGGCTGCATATTCTTCGCGAGCCGTCTCGAAACATTCCTCGATGACTTCTTTAGATACGAATGGGCGCACGCCGTCGTGAATACCCACTACGCCATCTTCATCATCAGGAATGAGTGCCAGTCCGTTCTTGGATGATTGGAAACGGGTGTCGCCACCATTAGCTATCTGGTGTTTGATGCTGAAATGATGCTCCTCGCAGAGCTGGTGCCAGTATTCCTGTTGACTCTCCGGCAGAACCAGGATGATGTTCAATGCAGGGTCATATTCATGAAAACGCTCTATGGTGCGCATCAGGATAGGCTTGCCCGCTACCGGCAAGAACTGTTTGGGAATCTCACTTCCCATGCGGAGGCCCTTGCCTCCGGCTACTATGATTACGTAATCCACTTTGTTACTAATTAATAGTTTATAATTTATAGTTTATAGGGCTTACTTGCTTTTCATGAGATGATCATACATCATGCCATCCTGCAAGGCTGCAACGGCTTCCTTGCTTACGAAATAGCTCAATATCTTATAGACGTATGGGAGGGTTGCTGCAGGACCTTCGCCTGTAATCACGTTGCCGTCTTCCTGGAAGAGGGTGGCGGTATATTCGGTGTTCTCGCCGAAATACTGCTCAAAGCCAGGATAACAGGTAGCCTTCTTTCCTTCGAGGATGCCTGTGCTTGCCAGAACCATTGGGGCTGCGCAGATGGCACCGATTCGCTTACCAGCCTTGTGCTGGGCGATGAGCGCCTGGCGTACACCTTCGTGCTCGTTCAGGTTTGTACTGCCTGGCATTCCGCCCGGAATCATCAGCATGTCAGCATCTTCAAAGCTGGCAATATCCTCAAACTTCAGGTCAGCCTTGATGGTAACACCATGCGATGTTTCTACCCATTCAGTACCCGTTACACTTACAGTCTTGATGTCTACACCACCTCTGCGGAGGATGTCAACCGGAGCCAATCCTTCGATTTCCTCGAAGCCATTGGCAAGAAATTCATATACCTTAGCCATAATTTATTTGTTTTTTGTCTTGTTATTCAAATAATATGATTACCTTTGCAAAAGTAAGAATAATTATTGAAATAACAAAATAAATGGCACAGCAACATTTAAAATTCGCAATATTTGGTAATGAATACCAGGCTAAGAAGTCGGCTTCGATAGAGAAAATCCTTCTTTATCTCGAAAAGAAGGAGGCTGAAGTTTATGTGGAGAATGCTTATTACGAGTTTCTTACCCGCGACCAGCATCTCGATGTGAAGGCGGCTGGGGTGTTCGAGGATTACAACTTCGATGTGGATTACGTCATCTCTATGGGTGGTGATGGTACCTTCCTGAAGGCAGCGAGCCGTGTGGGAGCTAAGGGTACGCCTATCATCGGTGTGAATATGGGCAGATTGGGTTTCCTTGCCGATGTGCTGCCTAGTGAGATAGAGTCGGCGCTGGACAGTCTTTATGCCGGTGAATGCCTGATAGAGGAGCATGCGGTGATTCAGGTGGAGGCAGAAGGTGGCATACTTGCCGGCAATCCGTTCGCCCTCAATGATATCGCCGTACTGAAGCGTGATGATGCTTCGATGATTTCCATCCGTACGCAGGTTGATGGCGAATTTCTCGTTACTTATCAGGCTGATGGACTGATTGTTACCACGCCAACAGGTTCTACGGCATACAATCTCTCGAATGGCGGACCTATCATCATTCCGCAGAGTGGCAGCATCTGTCTTACTCCGGTGGCTCCTCACAGTCTGAACATCCGTCCTATCGTCATCAACGATACGGCAGTCATCACGCTCGATATCGAGAGTCGCAGCCACAACTATCTGGTAGCCATCGATGGTCGTAGTGAGCGTATGACGGAGGAAACCCGCCTTATCATCCGCAAGGCTCCTCATAGCATCAAGATTGTGAAGCAGCGCAACCAGCGTTATTTCTCTACTCTGAGAGAGAAACTGATGTGGGGGGCTGACCAGCGCGAAAGATAAGTAGAATAAGAAAATAATTAAAATAAGAAAAGAGGTATATCCCGAAGATGAATCTTGGGTATACCTCTTTTTTCTTACCTAAAACAACTAACTAATAATTTTGTTCACACAAAACTAAACCTAAAAACATAAACCTTAATAAACCTAAAAGCCTAAAACTGAAAAACTTAAACTATTCTTTGAACTTATTTGTTATATTCTTATCTGATAATCACTTTCTTTCCCTGGTGGATGTAAACACCATTCTTTGCAGGCTTCTTACCCAATTTCATACCGCTAAGTGTATACCATGCATTGTCTGTTGTGGTATTGCTTATGGTTGGAGTTCCTGTGATGCCTGTTGGTGGTGCCCAGGTGGCGGTAACATCCTTGCAGGTGTATTTGCCATTACTCTGTGCAGTGGTAATCTCGTAGAACTTGGTGCTGTTGCCAGCGTTCATGTCTACGGACTGCTTCTTGTCTTTTCCCTGATTGAAGATGATGTTTACGATAGCATCCTTGCTCTTGATCTTGAAGTCCATATAGTACCACTTCTTACCGTTCAGCGTCTTGGTTGCTGTGACAGCAGTACCTGGCCATTTTTCTGTGAGTTCTCCGCTTGTATTCCATGCGTAGAAATACATGGTTGAACCCCAGTTTGTTACCTGGTCAGCATTGGCATATACGGTGATGGTATATGGCTCGAATGCCTTGACGGTATAATTGTAGGTACGGATACCTGTTACGGTTCCGTTGCTGAGCAAGCCAACCTTCAAGGTGCAGGTCTCATCTATGTTGATGGTGTTACCTGTAGCCACCTGCTTGCTCTTGGCTGTAGGGTCTGTGCCGTCAGTAGTGTATACCAGTTTGGCATTGCTGTTCTGACTGACAGCCGTAAGCTTAGCCTTGAATCCTGCCTCGTATTCGCCTGATGGTATATTGCACCATGCGGTTTCTGCTGATTTAGAAAGATAATAACGGTAGTGGTATCCTTCGAGAATCTGTGCATAATCAGTGCCTGGAGTATATGCCTTGGTGTTGTTTCCTACAACCACGATGAGTTTCGCCTTGTTGCCAGTAGTCTCATTGGCAAAGCATGCGGTCTGTGCCATCTTGTTGGTATAATTGCTCATGTTGGTGATGCCTGCAAGTTTGCGGGCTTCAATCATGCTCTTGATTTCCTGTTTGTAGGCTCTCCAGTGTGGCTGGAACACGCAAGGAGTTCCCGGCATGGCGAGCATATAGGCATTTGCAGCAAGCGTATCTCGCTTAAGAGGATCCAGCGGCTCATTTTTAGAGCGGTATTGCATGTCGTGATTCTCTACGAATGTGATGGCGTACTGACGATAAGTTGGGTCATGCATCAGGTTATAATCGCTCTTCAGCTTCGACCAGTTTGGCGATGAAACAATCTGATTGTCTTTTATACCTATTGCGTCACGAACATTATAACGGAACTGGAAGTCGAAGGCTGCACTCTTCTTGTTAGTCTTGTTTATCCAGTTGATGATAGATTGGTTTCCATCCCAATATTCACCTACCGAGAATTCTACGCCGGTAGCATCATTGTAGTCAGCCACGTGGGTACCGCTGAAACCCTTTACCATGTCGTAGCGGAAACCGGTATATCCTATATCCTCCTTCAGAAATTTCAGATATGCCTTGATAATCTTCTGTACGTTCTCGCTCTTATGGTCAATATCACGGCATCCTCCAAAATCGGTTCCCTCATCATAGTTATTGCTGAGGCTAACCCCGTCTTTTTTTGCCTGTATTGCCGTACTTCCACCATCATCATTCTTGCAGATATCGGTAGACAACATCTGGTAAGTCACTCCATTGTATGTCTCTGCAGGGAAGGTGAACCAGCCGTCTGTATTGCGGTGGTTGACCACAACATCTGCTATTGCGCCTATGCCGTTGGCTTTGAATTTGGCAATCAAACTTCTGAGTTCAGCCTCAGTTCCGAATGAGGAATTCTGGTTGAAATAATAATATGGCTTATAGCCCATCACCTTTGTGGTTTCGATGCATTTACCGCTTTGTGGGAGCCATACAAGGTCGATGAAACCTTTCATGTCGTCGGCTTGTTTCTCTAGGACGCTCCATTGGGAGTAGTCGTAAGAATCCCATGAGAATCCTTGCAGCATGACGCCACTATAGTTAGCAGGCCAACCTTGTGCAAACATATTGATGCTTGCCAGTAAAGCGATAAGTGTAAAGTATATCTTCTTCATAATTATCATTGTATTTTGTGATTATTATTTTATGTTTAATTGCAAGTTGTATTGTTATACGTTGGCAAAGTTACGATTTATTTCATTAGCTTGTTCAAAAATTGATGCAAATCAAGCGAATAAATTGTGCAAACGTTTGCATTCCGGTGCGCTTTTCTTCTATTATATAATTAAGGTATATGTAGCTTTAGGAGATAATTATTATTAAAAAACTAGAAAACATTTGACGGTCTCGTTTTTTATTGCGTAATTTGCGTTGCGTAAAAAGCGCAATGAACGTTTGTATAATGAATGATAACAAGATATGGCAAGATTGAACAATCCTTTTGTGGTATATGGCTATAAGGGCGCAGAGTATTTCTGCGACCGCTTCTTTGCGAAATGGCTGGTGAGAGGAGGAATCATAGCCAACTGAGGAAATGAAAATTACGTCCCGATGCAGCATTTGCTACGTCCCGACGCAGTAACAGATACGTCGGGACGTAGTTTCAGAAGCATCTTGGTAATCATCAAGTGAGCCTCTTTCGCTTCATGTACGTCATTGCGCAAGTTCATACGTTTCATTGAATTGAAGGATACGACTGCGCTGGGTTAAGGATACGACTGCGCTGGGTTAAAGATACGACTTCGTTGGGTGATGGATTCGACTTCGCTGGGTGGAAGAGGCAATTTCGTTGGCTGAATAAAGCACTTGATGTTGCAGAATGAAGTGGTTGATGTTGCAGAATGAAGTACTTGAATGAGGCGGTTGATGTTGCTGAATTTTCAACTATAAGTTGACTGAACTTTAGCATGCGGTTCAAGAACGGGCTGAAGGCCCAAAAGCTCCTAGCCCAGGGCATCGCCCTGGGCTAGGGGCTTCTGCCCCTTCAGGGCGTGTGGGGCAAAACTTGCTTTAATATTGTGGCAAGCATATAAAGTCCTTGCTCTGTAAATCCCTTTACAGTTGCATGAGAAAACTTCAATGTTTCGAGGTGGTCAAAATTTTTGATCAGTTCATTTTTTCTCGCTGTCATTCAACTCAATAACATAACCTGGAGGAAACTTTTTAGGGTTGTTCCTTAGTGCTTGGTTGATTTCTCTGGTTTCTACTCCATATAATTCAGCAACATCTCTGTCAAGGATAACTTGCGTATCCCTGATGACAATGATTTTTACTTTCTGTTTTTACAATATCTTCTTGATGTCCCATAATTTCTTTTTTTTAAGCTATTCGGGGACAAAGATACGACTTTTCCTCGTAACTTCCAAGGTTTTAGGGAAAAAATACTTGAAAAGGGGGAGGAGAAAGAAAAAAATAGGCGACTCCCGGAATTGAGAGCCGCCTATTGGTTATACTATTTTTATTATGATGAAACAGATGCTTATTCTACTGTGCAGTAGATATTGTCATTTGTCTTTCTTGTTGGATACAACTTGACTGTGTTGCCTGCTACTGTAATGTTGTCGCCACCAGCAGTAAGGTTATTGAGACTTCCACCGAGGTTGATGTCCCAACCACCATTTACGCGGAACTTCCAACCATCGGCAGTAACACCTACATTTGTTGCCTCGAAGCAATACTCTTCAGCATTCCATGTCATTGGTGCGTCGCCAGCCCATTCGTTGAAGCCACCAATCATACCCATGGTCTCAATCTTAGTGGCTGTGATAGTGCCTTCTGAAAGATTAACATCCATGTAGTAAACACCTTCGCCTGCATTTACGCCGATGTTGCCATTGTCGACACCGATAGCAGCTCCACCAAAGCTTACAAATGTACCTGCACCAATAGCGGTGTCCCAGTTTCCTTGCGCGCGCTGGAACTTGAACTCAAAGCCAGCAGCGTTAGGATCGGCCAAATAAACATAACCAGTGTATACGCCCTTTGCATCGTCTACGAGAGCAAGCTTCTGATCATTGGATTTCCAACCATCAGTACTACCGATGAAGTAGATGAATGGATCGTAATTAACCTCCTCTAAGGTATAAGAGTAGTCTATCATGTCGATGGTGAGCTTATACTTACCAGCCTTGGCAATCTTACCAGCCTTAGCGTCACCGTTGGTCAACAAACCTGTCATGCTGTCGTCGCCGTCAACCTTAGGACCTACTACGCCAGCAGCCCAGAAGTTACCGGCATCAACGTTCTTCTTAGGAATAATCTTCCAATACTGATTAGCCTTGGTTGTCTCGAATGTGATGGTGAAAACAGGATCATCATATACATCCTTATCGCTGTGCTTGAATGCCTGCTTAGCACTTACAGTATTCCAACCGTCAACGGCTGGGGCATCACCAACGGCTTCGACATTAAACATATCGCCTACGAGGTAATAGCCATCTTCAATAACTGGAGCCTCAGGAATAGCCTTAACCTGGAATGTTGCAGATGTAGTCATCTTCACGGCTGTTGAGCCATTGCTTACCCATGCATCAAGAGTAGCATCGATGTCGCGCTCTGTAGGACGCTTTCCCCACTTATCTACGATATAGCTTGTCAATTCAGCTGTTGCCATGTTGCCATCAGCATCAATGTCGAATGACTGACCGTCGAAGTTAATCTTATAATTAGGTGTATAGGCAGCGTTGGAAGAAGTGGGAGCAACAATGCTCGCCACTTTTACCTTCTCTGTCTTAACATCAGCCAAGTTGATGACATCAACTGGAGTTACGCTACCATTTCCGAATGATACGGCTTCCTCCTTAGGATTGCTCTGTGGGTTACCCCAATCTGTGTAGTCCTCGGTACAAGATACCATAGACATCAGCAGGGTCATTCCCAATAATATTTTCTTAATCATAATTGTCTATACTTTAAGTGATTTACAATTTAACGATGCTGAATGCACCTGTGATGTCGTTGAATGAGATGACATACTTACCTTCTGCCAAGCCAATGTTCTTGCCACCCGACTCACACTTACCGTACATGTTGATAGCGCCATCTTCTGCACCATATCCCCAGCTGGTTTCCCAAGAACCGGCAATCTTGAACTTGAACTGTGCTGTGTCACCAGCAGGAACATCCATTACATAGTACCATGCGTGGTTCTCAACGCCCTCAGTGTTGTAAGGAAGCATTGCAGTGTCTGTCCAATCATTGAATGAACCACTAATCTGGATAGTACCATAGTTGTTTACTGCACCCTCGTACTTCTCCATCTTGGCTGTATTGTCAGCTGTGTTGAGAGTGATGGTGTAGTAACCGGCTTCCGGAGCTACGATGTGACCACCGTCGCTACCACCGTTACGGTAGATGATAGTACCCTTTGTAGCGCCATCAGCGTTCATACTATAATCCCAGTTGAAGTCTGCTGGCAGAATCTTGAAACCAGCTCCGTCGCACTCGGCCTTGTCGTTGTAATCACCGGTAAGGAAGTAGTTGGTGTATTCAATCTCACCAGCACCAGTCTTCTTATCGTAAGAGAAGTTTGGCTTAAGGAACATAGGAAGTGCGTCTTCTCCAATGTTCTTGTCGTTTGCCCACTTAGCGCCGAACATGTTACCTACAAGATACCACATTGTTGGAACAGCATCCTTCAGTTCAATATAGTAAGGCTTTACGTTGAGCTTTACTGAGTTTGAAGCGACAGGATTCAGACGGCTTGTGCCCTCAAGGATGTAAGCGTTAACACGAACGTACATCTCCTGCTCGGCAGGAACATTCTCTTCTGTCCATTTAAGTATCTTTACCAATGCCTTGTCCATTTCTTCTGCAGAGGCAGAAATATTACATTTCTGTGTGGTGTTGCTAAGAACCGCGTAGTCTGGCACCTTTTCTCCACTCTCGTCTGCAGCAGCTTCATCAGTAGAAACTGTGAAGCTGTTGGTTGGAGATACTTGCACCTCGTATGTTGCGTTGATTGGGGCATTGTCTGCTGTGTACTTAGGCTGTGACCATGTAAGCTCAAGACCAGTAGATTTTTCCAAATCAATAGTCGCATTGGCATATGCAGGAGTGTTCAACACAAACTCTTTAGGCTGAATCAGCGTTGGGTTAGAGTCGTTGTCATCCGAACATGATGCGAATAAGCTGATGATGCCGACAAGCAGAGCACCAATTATATATTTATTCTTCATATTGCGTTTTCTTTAATAATTCTTTTATACTTTAGTTTTGAACCTCGTTGTATCCATCAATCTGTGTCAAGTTCTTGTTAGAAAGAACCTCTGAAGATGGGAGAGGATATACATTATAGGTCTTGGCGAAGGTTGTACCATTAGTACTACCACCCTTAAGTTCCCAATTGTATGTAGCCTGACTGCCACCAAACTGATTGAAACGGATCAAATCGGTACGGCGGAGACCTTCGCAATACAACTCACGGGCACGCTCATCGAGCACGTCGTTAAGAGTATAAGAAGCACGTCCGCCTGCGTGGGCACGGTTGCGAAGAGCATCGATATACTTCTTTGCCTTAGCCGAGCTTTCACCATTGAGGTGCATCTCAGCCTCAGCTGCATTGAGGTAAGCCTCAGCTACACGGAAGAGGAAGAAGTCTATATCTACGTTATAGCTGTCGTGAGGAGTACCACCATTAGAATAGTTGTTATTCCATTTTGGTGTTGCAATACCCTTGACGAACTTATCGTTAGCACCAATCTCTAAAGTACGATCGCCGTCACTGTTGCCTTTACCCCAAAGGATAGCACGGTCATCAACGTTCATAGCACGGATTTCGGAAGCTGACTTGTTTACCACAACTTTTGGATCGGTAAAGAACTTCTCTACGAATTGTGGACGAACACGCATACCTGACCATGTGTTGGCATTAGTGGCAGCATCCTTATCTGTAACAGTCCGCATTGTAGCATCCCAAAGAGCTGCAACAAAGAACATCGAGCCACCGTATCCCTGAGTCTTGTCACCATCTTGCATCAAAGGCAGAAGAGCCTCGCAGCTTGCACCATTTGAACCATTGTCGCCCATGAAGAGCAGGTCGTATGGCTTGTAGCCATTAGCTTTAGCCTCATTAGACATCTTGCTGTCATCGAAGAGCTTATAGTCTGAATTGATAACCCTCTCGGCATATTCGAGAGCCTTATCCCAATATTGATTGTTCTGACCATCGTTGTTGAGGTATGTACCGGCATTGAGGTACAGACGGCTCAAGAGCAACCAGCATGTGCCTTTATCAATACGGCCATAGTCTGGGTCGCTGTCAGTCTCAGGCTTTGCCTCCAACAGGTCTGGCTCTGCAGCAAGCAATTCGCTTTCTACCCAGTTGAACAAGAACTCACGACCTAACTGAAGAAGCTCTGCGCGAGTATATGTTTTGCCTTCCTCAAACTTTGAATTGTAAGAGTGTGCTTGACGTGGTGTTTCTGGCGAAATCTTGTCAATGAATGTCGGATCTCCAAAGAAGTCGAGCATCAAGAAATAGCTATAGGCACGAAGTACACGTACCTCTGCATACTTAGTTTTATCAGCCTTTGCTGCATCGAGACTTAAGAAATGGTTCTCATAAGAGATGTTTGACATCAGACGATAGTAGAGGTTCTTCAGAGTAGCATTACCCGGATCGAACTTATTGTAGGCAACATCTGCGATACCGCCATCCGACCACCAGCAGACAGCTTCGTCGGTAGGTACCTCGTTGAAGTTGAACAGGTTGCGTAGAAGGGTTGACTTACCAGCGTCATCGATAGAGAAATCGGCATTACCGTCATTACCCTCCATGATAAGACCAGCATAGCACTTGCTGTATAAGCCCGTAATATTAGGATTGGCATCAACAGTAGGGTCAATGTTTCCCTTGTTCAAGTCATCCATGCAAGAGCTCAAGCTTGCTGAAAGCAGAAGAGCTGCTGCTGGGGCAATTATGTTGAATTTATTGAGTTTCATATCGAAATCTATTTTAAATTGTTAGAAGTTAAGGTTCAGACCGAGCAGGAATGTGCGGCAACGAGGATAGATGTTGTCGTCCTTACCTGATGTTACTTCAGGATCAATACCTTTATACTTGGTGATAGTAAACACGTTAGAGCATGAGGCGTAGATACGGCCAGAGATGCCCTTGTAGTTGCCACCCTTCAGCAGATTGTTGAAGTTATAGCCCAGTGTGATGTTGTCGCACTTCAAGAAGCTGCCATTCTGTACGAAGTAGTCGGTAAGAGGATAGTTGTACGAAGTCCAGCCAAGAGCTACTAACTCCTTTGTGGTATTTTTATAATATCCCTTTGCACTACATACCTCTTTTGTATTTATCGCACCTTCTGCGTATCCATTATAGAGATAGTTTCCGAAGCTTGCACGGAAATTACTGCCGAGATCCCAGTTCTTGTATGCAACCTTGAAGCTGAAACCGCCTGTCCAAGGAGCCACGATATTCTTATAGAAGTATCTGTCGTTCTCGTCTATTGTACCATCGCCATTACGATCTACGTAGCAACCCATTATTGGACGTCCGCTCTCATCGTAAACCTGCTGGTAAACCAAGAATGAGTTGGCTGGCTTTCCTACCTTATGATAGGTAATCGCCTGATTCTGACCTACCTGCATGCCTGCCTCCATCAAATCACGACCGCCTGCAAGTTCGGTAATCTCGTTCTTGTTGTAAGCAGCGTTGACGCTCAATTCTACAAACCAGTCCTTGGTTTGGATAGGACGACCTGTGATAGCTACCTCAAAACCCTTGTTTTTCAATGTACCTGCATTCATCAAGAGAGCATTGTCAAAGTTCTGACCTGCAGCGATGGTTGTTGTGCTGAGCAAGTCGGTTGTCTTGCGGATATAACCATCAAGGTTGATGGTGAGTCTCTGGTCGAACATACCATAGTCGAGACCTACGTTCCATGTAGTAGTCGTCTCCCAAGTCAATTCGTCATTGTATGCCAATGGACGGTAGAGTATTCCTGGGTTGTTGGCAATACCACCGATTGGATAGAGGTGGTGATTACTTGTACTCTTCTTATAGGTAGCGGTGTAGTACTCTTTACCTGTATCCTGCTGACCGGTCTTACCCCAACCAAGTCGGAGTTTCAAGTCGCTGATAGCATCAATATCTTTCAGGAATTTTTCGTCTTTGATACGCCATGCGAAGGCTGCTGATGGGAAGAAACCCCAACGGTGTCCGTCTGCAAAGCGGCTTGAGCCATCATAACGGGCAGTGAATGTAAGGAGATAACGGTCAAGCAAAGAATAGTTGGCACGTCCATACCAGCTCACGAGGTAAGTCTGTCCCTTCCAGTTGCTTGTATCGTAAGACTTCACGGTTCCTGCAAGAGCTTCGCCTGCATCATTCTTACCTTCGTAGGTAGATGGATACATAGACTTGCTCCACTGGTCTCCCCAATATTTCATGTGGCTATATTCGTAACCAGCCATGATGTCGAAGTGGTTAGCCTTGTTGAAATCCTTGGTGTACTGAGCATAGGCAGTAGCTACAACGTTATACTTCTTCTCCTTATTTTCGCTGTTGCCACCATAGTAGAATCCGTATGTAGATTGTGGATTGTTGGTGTTGTACTCTCCACCAGTGCTATATTCTCCAGCTATGTTGGCGTGAAGATGAAGGTCTTCGAAACCATGTATCTTATAGTCTGCCTCTACATTACCCAAGAGAATATGCGCACTCTTGTAGAAATCGTAGTTTTCAACTTTTTCTACAGGGTTTGTTGGAGCATCGTCGTTGCGGTTATATGGGAATGTAGGGTCATATGAGGTAGTAGGTAATGCCCACTGCCAATAGCCACCCCAGTTCTTGAATTTCTCATCACTACTCTTAACAGGACGAGTAGGATCCATAGAAACAGCTGCGCCTACTGCATCCTGTCCACCTGGATTTGTTTTTGAGTAAGAATACTTACCGTTGATATTAATGTTAAGGTGCTTGTCGAACAATGATGGATTGATGTTGAAACCGGCAGTAACTCGCTTATAGTCAGAACCCTTCAGAATACCTTCCTGACCGGTGTAACCAACGCTGACACGATAAGGCATTGACCATGATTTCTTGCTGATGCCACCTGTTAAACTTACATTATGCTCATGGCTGACAGCTGCACGGTAAATCTCGTCCTGCCAGTCGGTATCGTATGTGCCGGCAGAATAATCTGGAGTTCCATCTTCATTGAACTTCTTCCAGCCTAAACCTTTGTAGGCAGAAGAATCTTCACCATAATAGTTCTTGATGAAGTCTGTATATTCGGAAGCATTCATCACATCCATCTTCTTGGCAACAGTACTTACCGAAAGTGTACCATTGTAAGAAACCTGTGGCTTCTGGCCGCTGCGACCCTTCTTGGTTGTAATGATGATGACACCATTAGAACCACGGGAACCATAGATGGCTGTAGCTGAAGCATCCTTCAATACGGTGAAGCTCTCGATATCGTTAGGATTGACAAGAGAAAGAGGGTTGTTTACACCTTTTGTATTATTGTTATCCATAGGCATACCATCGATAACAATCAATGGGTTGTTGCTCGCAGTAAGAGAAGCACCACCACGGATACGAATCTGTGCACCATCACCAGGAGCACCCGTTGATGAGTTGACATTTACACCGGCAATCTTACCCTGGATCATATCCTGTGCAGAAGTAATGATACCATGGTTCTTCTCGTCTGGCTTGATAGCTGTAACGGAACCTGTCAAGTCGTTTTTCTTAGCTACACCATAACCGATGACAACGACTTCATTCAAAGCCTTTGAGTCATCTTCCAAGGTAATGTTCATATTACTAGATGCCTTCACTGTCTGCGGTGTCATACCCAGATAGGTGAATGTAATCTTGGCACCTGGCGCTGCATCAACTGAGAAGTTACCATCCATGTCGGTAATGCCCACTGCCTTACCGTTAACTGTAATGGTAGCACCCATGATAGGCTCACCAGAAGCATCCTTCACATGTCCCTTAACTGCATTTGTCTGCGCAAAGGAACTCACCGTCAGAAGCAGACCGCTTGCTAGGGTCAACGCTCTGAGAGGCAATTTAATTTTTACCTGCTTCATCATTTGCTTGATTTTTAAGTTAATGAATTATATTTATTTATCTACTTTTTCTTCTTTTCTTCTTGGCTTAAGTTGTTGTCGTTCCTACTCAAAATGCCGTTCAGGCTATTTTCGGGGTCTTTCTGGCATCTTACTTATATTATATTTAAGGTAGGAATGGGGCGCTTGCCCATAAACTTGTCGTTTCTGTGTGCAAAATTAAGTTCTTTTCTCTAATGTTGTACTATTTTTGTGTTAATTCCGTTATTTATTTTGTGCAAACGTTTGCACAGAAATTACTTGATTTAAGTCAAGAACTTTGAACTGATATTGAGGATATTTCGTAATTTTGCAGCACAACTAATAGCAATGGGCGATAAAGAAACAATAACAATGAAAGATATTGCTCGCGATCTGGGCGTAAGTGTTGCCACAGTGAGCCGGGCATTGAAGGACAGTTCTCGTATCAGTACTGCCCAAAAGGAGCGTATTCAGAAATACGCGCGTGAACATAACTTCTTTCCTAATTTCCTGGGTGAAGCTTTAAGACATAATAAGGTGAAGCCGATGAAGGTGATTGGAGTTATTGTGCCTCAGGTGGTACACTATTACTTCATGTCGGTGCTTTCGGGTATAGAGGAAGAGGCTAGAGCCAGAGGTTACCGTGTGATGGTGGCGCAGAGTAACGAGCGTTACGATAAGGAGGTGGCCATCTGTGAAGACTTCTATCAGAACAAGGTTTGTGGCATCATCGTTTCACAGGCGAAGGATACCAAGCAGTATGACCATTTCGAAAAACTGCTGCAGAATGGAGTGCCGCTCATCTTCTATGATAGAATATGTACGGGTGTGAACTGCTCGCGAGTGGTAGTAGATGACTATATGGGTGCCTTTACTGCCGTTACCCACATGATTGATACGGGCTGTAAGAAGATTGCCTTCTACGGCTCGCCGATGAATCTGGAAATCTCCAAGAACCGATATAACGGTTATCATGATGCGCTGGTAAAGCATGGTTTGACGGAGAACCCTGCCTGGGTGAAGATCTGCGATGACCGTGCCAATGCCGAAGCAATAACACCGGATATTCTGATAGAGGAAGATCGTCCGGATGCTTTCTTCGCCATCAATGATGATACGGCAATCGGCATCCTCTATACCGCCAAGCGGATGGGGTTCAAGGTGCCTGAAGAAATCAGCATCTGCGGATTCACCAATGGTGACCGTGCCAAGGCGTGCGACCCGATGCTTACTACGGTTGAGCAGCGAGGTGTAGCCGTAGGCGAGGAAGCTGCCAATATCCTGATTGGTCAGGTGGAAGGCTCCATCCCTAGAGATGAGGTGGAGAAGCGAGTGGTGAGAACACGACTCGTGGTGAGAGGAACAACAAGATAAAAATATAAAAACAATATAACGATGAAACAAAAACCTGATTTAAGTTTCTGGAAGCTCTGGAACTTGAGCTTCGGATTTTTCGGAGTACAGATTGCCTACGCCCTACAGAGCGCCAACATCTCCCGAATCTTTGCAACGTTGGGTGCTGACCCACACAACTTGAGTTATTTCTGGATTCTCCCTCCATTGATGGGAATCCTGGTACAGCCTATCGTGGGCACGTTGAGCGATAAGACGTGGTGCCGCTTCGGTCGCCGCATCCCTTATCTCTTTGTGGGTGCTACGATTGCCGTCCTGGTAATGTGCCTGCTGCCGAACGCTGGTTCGCTCGGACTGACCGTAAGCGGTGCGATGCTCTTCGGTCTGATAGCGCTGATGTTCCTCGATACGAGCATCAACATGGCGATGCAGCCGTTCAAGATGCTGGTAGGCGATATGGTAAATGAAAAACAGAAGGCGAAGGCTTACTCTATCCAGAGTTTCCTCTGCAATGCCGGTTCTGTAGCCGGATATATCTTCCCGTTCCTCTTTACCTTCCTCGGTATCAAGAATTATGCTGAGAAGGGTGTGGTTCCTGATTCTGTCATCTGGTCGTTCTATATCGGTGCGGCTATTCTGATTCTCTGTGTTATCTACACCACGATGAAGGTGAAGGAGTGGAATCCACAGCAGTATGCGGAGTATAATGAAGCGAAGAGTGAAGAGGGAGGTGTGAAGAATCCTAATGCTGAGGCTTCTGAAGACAAGGCCGGTTGGATTACTTTGCTCCGTAAGGCGCCATCTACCTTCTGGAAGGTGGGACTGGTTCAGTTCTTCTGCTGGGCTGGTTTCCTTTATCTCTGGAATTATTCTACGGGAGCCATCGCTGAAACCGTATGGAATACGACCGATCCTGCTTCTGAAGCATTCCAGGAGGCAGGCAACTGGGTGGGCATTCTCTTTGCCGTACAGGCGGTAGGTAGTGTAGTCTGGGCTGTGATTCTCCCTCAGTTTAAGAATACGAAGGTGGCGTACGCTGTCAGTCTGGTTATCGGCGGTGTGGGCTTTGCCCTCATTCCATTCCTGCATGACCAGTACTTGCAGTTTATCCCATTCCTGATGATTGGTGCCGGTTGGGCTGCCATGCTGGCGATGCCTTTCACCTTTGTTACCAATGCTTTGCAGGGATATGGTCACATGGGTGCTTATCTCGGTCTGTTTAACGGAACCATCTGTATCCCTCAGATTGTGGCTGCCATCTGCGGTGGAACTGTCCTGAGTCTGGTGGGTTCTCATCAGAGCGATATGATGATTGTGGCAGGTATCCTGCTGATTGCGGGTGCGCTGTCTGTGAGTATCATCAAGGATAAGAAATCAGAATAAAATGAAATGAACGATTAATTGATTGTTTCTACGGAGTGGGGACGTGCAAACGTTTGCACGATTTGCGAGAGAAAAATATGCAAATTTCTGATATGTTTTTCGCTCGTTTTTCTTACCTTTGTAGCATCAAACATAAATTATAACATTTTCAAGAGCCTTTAAGAGTCTTATGACAGTACAGTTTAATATTGAATATAAAGCAATGTTCGGCGAACAGATCGTCGTAAACATTCAGACGGAGGAAGGTGAACTGAAACTTCCTCTCGAGACAACAGATGGTCAAAGATGGGCATGCGACTGGTGTGTTGAATCACCAGAAAAATCGTATACCTATTATTATAGTGTAGAACGTGAAGGAAGAGCAGTCAAGACCGAATGGCTTATAATCAAGCATCAGCTCGATGTAAATGCCAAGAAGGCTGTGGCTTATACACTTTACGATCATTGGAAGGCTATGCCGGAGGATGCTTACCTCTACAGCAGTGCCTTTACCGATTGCATCAATCATCAGGCTCCACAGGAGATGAAGCCGGAAACGGGCAGCAAGATTGTACGTCTGATAGTCCGTGCTCCTCAGCTTCGTGATGGTGAGCGTCTGGGTGTATTGGGTGCAGATAAAGCATTGGGTGCCTGGGATGTGCAGAAGATTCTTCCGATGACTCAGCATACCTATAATGAATGGGTTGCTGATATTGATGCGACTCGTCTTGAGGGCGGTCATCTGGAGTTTAAGTTCATTGCTTTCAGAAATGCAAAGAACGAGCTTCTCTGGGAAACCAGCATGAACAGAACCGTGGATTTGCCGGAGATGAAGGCAGGTGAGTTGGTATCTTATGAACTCGACCAGGCTTTCTTCGCTCTGTATAACCGCAAACTTGCCGGAACGCAGGTGCCTGTATTCTCATTGCGTACCCGTAAGAGTGCCGGTATCGGTGATTTCGGTGATCTGAAGACCATGATTGATTTTGTGGCTTCTACCGGTCAGAAGGTGCTCCAGCTCCTTCCTATCAATGATACCACCATCACCCATACATGGACCGACTGTTATCCATACAGCTGCATCAGCGTCTTCGCTATTCATCCGCAGTATGTCGACCTCCATGCTCTCCCTGAGCTGAAGGATGCCAAGGCTCGTGCTGAGGCTGAGAAGACACGTGCTGAGCTGAACGCACTGGATAAGATAGATTACGAGAAAGTAAATGATTTCAAGATAAATTACTTGCGCCAAATCTTCAATCAGGAAGGTGAAAAGATAATGAAGACAGCCGAATACAAGGCTTTCTTCCAGGATACTGAACTGTGGCTGGTTCCTTACGCACAGTATTCATACCTGCGTGATAAGAATGGTACGGCTGATTTCAATCAGTGGCCAGATTATCGGGTATGGGATGAGGCTGAGCGCAAGGCGCTTGCCGACCCTAAGACTGCTGCTTACAAGAACGTGGCGTTCTTCTATTTCGTACAGTTCGTACTGGACCGCCAGATGCAGGAGGCTCACGAGCATGCCAAGGCTAAGGGCGTTATTTTGAAGGGTGATATTCCAATCGGCGTAAACCGCAATGGTTGCGATGTATGGACGGAACCTAAATACTTCAACCTCAATGGTCAGGCGGGTGCTCCACCTGATGACTTCTCTGCCAATGGTCAGAACTGGGGATTCCCTACCTATAACTGGTTTGAGATGCTGAAGGATGGCTGCCAGTGGTGGAACCGCCGTTTCAAGAACATGGCAAGATATTTTGATGCTTACCGCATCGACCACGTATTGGGCTTCTTCCGTATCTGGGAGATTCCGGTACATAGCGTACATGGATTGCTCGGACAGTTTGCACCGGCGCTTGCCATGAGCCGTGAAGAGATAGAAAGCTATGGTTTGCACTTCCAGGAAGACCGTTTTACCCGTCCGTTCATTACCGATTGGGTATTGGACCGTATGTTCCATGAGCGTGCCGGCGAGGTAAAGGAGAAGTATCTCGACCGTCTGGATGACGAGCGTTATCAGATGAAGCCTGAGGTAGATACCCAGCGCAAGGTAGAGGCTCTCTTTGCTGACGTAACAAATGAGAAGGAACTCTGGCTGCGTGATGGCTTGTATGCCCTGATCAGCGATGTACTCTTCGTACGCGATCATACCAACCCTGGCGTCTTCCATCCACGTATCTCAGCCCAGCTCGACTTTATCTACGAGTCGCTCTATGATAATGACAAGGCTGCGTTTAACCGCCTTTACAACGACTATTTCTATCGCCGCAACAACCAGTTCTGGTATCAGGAGGCGATGAAAAAGTTGCCTAAGCTGGTTCAGGCTACCCGCATGCTGGTTTGTGCCGAAGACCTCGGTATGGTTCCAGACTGTGTGCCTTGGGTAATGGACGAGTTGAAGATATTGAGTCTGGAACTCCAGAGCATGCCAAAGGATCCATCGGTTAAGTTCGGACATCTGAGCCGTAACCCATACCGCTCGGTATGTACCATTTCGAGCCACGATATGCCTACTCTGCGCATGTGGTGGGATGAGAATATCCAGCGTACCCAGGAGTATTACAATACGATGCTCTACCGTCAGGGATCAGCACCTCATCCACTCCCAGGCTGGTTGGCTAGCGACATCATCAGCCGCCATCTTACCTCTCCATCCATGCTCTGCATATTGAGCATCCAGGACTGGTTGGCTACCGATGAGGCTCTTCGTCTGCCTGATGCCGATGCTGAGCGTATCAATATCCCGGCTAACCCTAAGCATTACTGGCGTTACCGCATGCACCTCAACATAGAGGATCTGGCTGCAGATAAGCGTTTCGTGCAGAATATCACAGAAATGATTTCGCAGTCTGGAAGATGCTAACTAACATGATTATATATAGTGCAAACGTTTGCACACTCATTTGCAGAAAAATACCCTCCCAAAACGTGGAGGGTATTTTTGTTTTTTGTATCTTTGCACTATCTTAAGAATAAACAGATAATGATTGAGATAAACTAACGAAGATTCAAAAAAAGAATAAACAACAACTGAACAGTATGAAAAAACTGAATGTATTAGTGATGGGGCTCTTGCTTCCTATGTTGGCAGCAGCCCAGACCGTAAAGTCGCCTAACGGCAACGTCTCGGTAACATTCTCTTTGACCGAAAAGGGACAGCCTACCTATGAGATGAGCTATAAGGGAAAGACTGTATGCAAGCCATCCCACTTAGGATTGGAACTGGCTAAGGATAAACATGCCTCTAAGGGCATGGAGGAAACCAGCCTGATGGATGGTTTTACTGAAACCGGCAGCAAGACATCGACTTTCGATGAAACCTGGAAGCCGGTATGGGGCGAGACCGCTACCATCCGCAACCATTACAACGAGATGGAGGTAAACCTGAACCAGGCTGCTTCTAAGCGTAACATCACCATCCGTTTCCGTGTATATGATTATGGTATGGGCTTGCGCTATGAGTTCCCACAGCAGGAAAGTCTGAATTATTTCGTCATCCAGGAGGAGCATACCCAGTTTGCCATGGCAGGCGATCATACCGCTTACTGGATTCCTGGTGATTATGATACACAGGAGTATGATTACAACATTACTCCATTGACAGGCATTCGCCCAATTATTGCGAAAAACCGTGAAGCTTACAAGAGCAATTCATCTACGACCGTCTTCTCTGATACCGGTGTTCAGACCTCTCTCCAGATGAAGACCAAGGACGGACTCTACATCAACATCCATGAGGCTGCCTGTCTGGATTATCCTACCATGCACCTCAATCTGGACGAGAAAACATTGACCTTCGAGTCTTGGCTTACTCCTGATGCCGTGGGCAGAAAGGGATTTATCCAGACTCCATTCAATACCCCTTGGCGTACCGTGATGGTAAGTGATGATGCCCGTGATATGCTTTCATGCAAGTTGACATTGAATCTCAACGAGCCTTGCAAGATTAAGGATACATCCTGGATTCATCCTACCAAGTACTGCGGTGTATGGTGGAACATGATTGTGGGTACCAAGACCTGGAGCTATACCAACGATCTGCCATCTGTGCGTCTCGGTGTTACTGATTACAGCAAGTGCAAGCCTAACGGTACTCATGGTGCAACCAACGAGGAAGTGAAGCGCTACATCGACTTTGCAGCCAAGAACGGTTTGCAGGAAGTATTGGTAGAAGGCTGGAACGAAGGTTGGGAAGACTGGTTCGGTCACCAGAAGCTCGATGTCTTCGACTTCGTGACTCCATATCCAGACTTCGATATCAAGATGCTCAACGACTATGCTCACTCTAAGGGCGTGAAGCTGATGATGCACCACGAGACATCTTCTGCAGCTCTCAACTACGAGCGCCACATGGAAGATGCCTTCAACCTGATGAACAAATATGGTTATGATGCCGTGAAGACCGGTTATGTGGGAGATATCATCCCAAGAGGTGAGTATCACTACAGCCAGTTGATGAACAATCACTACCAGCGTGTCATCGAGACCGCTGCCAAGCATCATATCATGGTAAATGCCCACGAGGCAACCCGTCCTACAGGTATCTGCCGCACCTGGCCTAACCTGGTTGGCAACGAGAGTGCACGTGGTACAGAGTATGAGGCATTTGGCGGTAACAAGTCTTATCATACCGTAATGTTGCCATTCACCCGTCTGCAGGGTGGTCCGATGGATTATACTCCTGGTATCTTTGAGACCAAGCTTTCTGAGTGGAGCAACAATAAGAGTTATGTTCATACCACTCTCTGTGGTCAGCTTTCTCTCTATCTCGTAATGTACAGTCCTTTGCAGATGGCTGCCGATCTTCCAGAGCATTATGAGAAGTATGATGATGCCTTCCAGTTTATCCGCGACGTAGCTTGCGACTGGGATGACTCCAAGTATCTGGAGGCAGAGCCAGCCAAGTATATCACCGTAGCCCGCAAGGCAAAGGGAACCGATAACTGGTTTGTAGGCGGTAAGACTGATGCAGCCCGCACAGCCGTAGTAAAGCTCGACTTCCTGGATAAGGGTAAAAAGTATGTTTGCGCTATCTATCAGGACGGCAAGAATGCTGACTACGAGAAGAACCCTAAATCTTACAAGATTGTTCACAAGACTGTGAAGAAGGGTGATGTTTTGAAGATTAACGAAGCACGTGGTGGTGGTTTCGCCATCTCTTTGCTCGCTAAATAAGCTTATAATTTCCGTATTTCCGTCCAACTGTCCGGTTGGTCGGAAATACGCTAAAAATGAGCGTAGATAATCTGTCACAGTTTTCTTCGCTCAGTTTGCTTTAATATCCTGTATACCAATAACTTAACAATATGAATATCCAAAAACTAATAATTGCAGCATTGACAGCAACCGTTTTACCAACTTCATTGAATGCCCAGCAGACATTCAATGAGATGATGTATTCCAAGGAGAAAACCATGTTTATCCTGAATGCTCCAACAGCCCAAAAGTCTTCTGTAACCCTCCGACTTTATAAGCAAGGTCAGGGAGGAAAGGCTTATAAAACGCTGAAAATGAAGAAGTTGGGCGATGAATGCTGGGAGGCTACCGTAAAGGGCGACCTCAAGGGAAAATTCTATACCTTTGATATAGGCAAGGGTGAAACACCAGGTACATTTGCCAAAGCAGTAGGTGTGAACGGAAACCGTGGCGCCATCGTAGATTTGTATGATACCGATCCATCTGGATGGGATCAGGACGTGCGTCCTGCTCTGAAATCGCCAGCCGATCTCGTTGTCTACGAGCTTCACGTGCGTGATTTCTCCATTTCTCCTACATCCGGCTTGAAATATAAGGGCAAATATCTCGCTCTCACCGAGCCAAAGGCCATCGAATATCTCAAGAATCTGGGCATCAACGCCATCCACTTCCAGCCTGTATTCGATTTCGCTTCTATAGATGAGACCCGACTCGACAAACCGCAGTTCAACTGGGGTTATGATCCGAAAAACTATAATGTGCCGGAAGGCAGTTACGCTACCGACCCTTATTCTCCAGCAACCCGCATCAAGGAGTTCAAGGAGATGGTGATGGCGCTGCATAAGGCAGGCATCCGAGTGATTTTCGATGCCGTATATAACCATACTTTCGATATCAATGGCAGCAATTTCCAGCGTACCTATCCTGATTATTATTATCGCAAAACCAAGGATGGTAAGTATTCTGATGGTTCAGGCTGTGGCAACGAGACTGCTTCAGAGAAGCCTCTCATGCGCCAGTTTATGCTGGAGAGCGTGAAATACTGGATAGACGAATATCATATCGATGGTTTCCGTTTCGACCTGATGGGTGTTCATGACATCGAAACCATGCAGGCTATCCGTGAGATGGTAAACCGCATCGATCCCAGCATCTATATTTATGGTGAGGGATGGAGTGCAGGCAGCTGTGCTTATCCTACCGAGAAACTGGCGGTGAAGGCGAATACCCAGCAGCTCAAGGGCATCGGTGCTTTCAGCGATGATATGCGCGATGCGCTCCGTGGTCCTTTCTCTGATGACCATCAGGGAGCGCTCCTGGCTGGTCTTACAGGTCAGGAGGAGAGTCTGAAGTTCGGTATTGTGGGTGGCATCGCCCATCCGCAGGTGGATATGACAAAGGTGAACTATGACAAGAAGCCTTGGACCAACAATCCTACCGAGCAGATCAGTTATGTAAGCTGCCATGACGATATGTGTCTGGTAGACCGTCTGAAGGCAAGCATCGCATCTCTTACCGACAAGAATATCCCTGAAGCAATACGCACTGCCGAGTTGCTCCGCATCGACCAGCTTGCGCAGACCTGCGTCTTCACTTCACAGGGTGTTCCTTTCATCCTTGCCGGCGAAGAGATGCTCCGCGACAAGAAGGGAGTACACAATAGCTATAATTCTCCTGACAGCATCAACCAGTTTACCTGGACCAATCTGCAGAAGTATCCGCAGGCGTTTGCTTATTACAAGAGTCTGATCCAGCTCCGCAAGAATCATCCGGCATTCCGTCTTTCAACAGGCGATAAGGTACGTCAGCATCTGGAGTTCCTGCCTGCTCAGGAAACTTGTCTCGTAGGTTTCCAGCTCAAGAATCTGGAGGGCATTGATGCGTGGAAGAACATCATCGTGATCTATAACTTCAATAAGGAGGCAAAGAAGATGCAGATTCCTGAGGGTAATTATACCGTGGCTTGCTGCAATGGTGTGATTAACGAGGAAGGTTTAGGCTTTGTTTCGGGAAAGGAAGTTGAGGTTGCCCCTCAGTCAGCCCTGATACTTTATCAGAAATAGTTTATATATTTAATTAATAAGGTGTAATATGAAAAAGATAATAGCTTCTTTATTGCTTATGAGTAGCGCAATAAGTATGAATGCAGCGGTTAACGTGAACCGCATTGAACCTACCGACTGGTATGTGGGCATGAAAGATGCTTCACTCCAGCTGATGGTGTATGGCAAGGATATCAAGAATGCTGATGTAACGGTAGACTATCCGGGTGTGAAGGTAGACAGCATCGCCCGCCTTGATTCCCCTAATTATCTCCTGGTTTATCTTAACCTCGATGGGGCAAAGGCTGGTGAGATGACCCTCAACTTCAAGCAGGGCAAACAGTCGAAGAAGGTAAAGTATGTGTTGAAGAACCGTGAGATGGCGGGCGATAAGCGCATCGGTTTCTCTAATGAAGATGTGCTCTATATGCTGATGCCAGACCGTTTCGCCAACGGCAATCTGAAGAATGATGCCTTTAAGGCGATGCGTGATAAGACCTGCAACCGTGCAGAGCCTAGTTTGCGCCATGGTGGCGACCTGGAGGGAATCCGCCAGCACTTGGATTATTTTAACCAGTTGGGTGTAACCGCTCTGTGGTTTACCCCGGTTTTGGAGAACGACAGTCCAAGTAACGGCAAGAACAGCAGTTATCATGGATATGCTACCACCAATTATTATCGTGTAGACCCACGTTTCGGAACCAATGCCGATTATAAGCAGCTGATAGATGAGGCTCACAAGAAAGGTTTGAAGATTGTGATGGATATGATTTTCAACCATTGCGGTTTCGAACATCCTTGGGTTGCCGATATGCCATCAAAGGACTGGTTCAATACACCGGAATGGCTGGCTCCTGAAAATCAGACTGCCGAGCATCAGAAGAACATCGGTACGGTGGATGGCGCTGCTAAGGTGAACGATAAGTATCTGCAGACCAGTTATAAGCTGACTCCTGTACTCGATCCATACGCCAGCAAGGTTGATCTCACAGAAACCGTAGATGGCTGGTTTGTTCCAACCATGCCTGACCTCAACCAGCGTAACCCACACGTTATCAAGTATCTGATTCAGAACAGCGAGTGGTGGATAGAGAGTGCAGGTATCGACGGCATCCGTATGGATACCTATCCTTATGCCGACCGCGATGCGATGGCACACTGGATGAAGGTGCTGGGCGAGGAGTATCCTCACTTCAATACCGTAGGCGAGACTTGGGTAACCGAACCTGCCTATACTGCAGCCTGGCAGAAGGACAGCAAACTTTCTGAGAAGAACAGCTATCTGCCAACCGTTATGGATTTCGCTTTCTTCGACCGCATCAACAGTGCAAAGAAAGAGGAGACCGATGACTGGTGGAACGGCATGAACCGTCTCTACAATGTGTTCTGCTACGACTATCTCTATCCTAATCCAAAGAGCGTAATGGCATTCATCGAGAATCATGATACCGATCGCTTCCTGGGTGAAGGCAAGGATACCCTGGCTTTGAAGCAGGCGCTGTCATTGCTTCTTACTATCAACCGCACTCCTCAGCTCTATTATGGTACAGAGGTGCTGATGAACGGTACCAAGAGTGTGACCGATGGCAATGTACGCAAGGACTTCCCTGGCGGTTGGGCTGGTGACAAGCACAATGCCTTTACGGCAGAGGGCAGAACTCAGGCAGAGAACCAGATGTTCAACTGGCTCAGCAACCTGTTGCACTGGCGTCAGGGCAATGAAGTGATTACCAAGGGCAAGCAGACCCAGTTCTGTCCTCAGAAGGGTGTTTACGTAATTGCCCGCCAGTATAAGGGGAAGAATGTGATGACGGTTATCAACGGCAAGAACGAGGCAAACGAGCTGAATGTTTCCCGTTATGCAGAGATTATCGGTTCTCATGACAAGGCTACGGATGTTACAAACGGTCGCACCGTTCTTATCAACAAGAACGTGAAGCTCCGTCCTCGTCAGAGCATGATTCTTGAATTCTAGAAAAAAACTCAAGAAAGTGCCTAACGGTGTTATTTTACACTGATAGGCACTTTTTTTCTTGTATTTATTCTTTTGTTTCGATTATTCTTCGTATTTTTGCAAGCATAACCTATATAGATAAATGATTAGATACATTTTTTCCATCATAGCAGCATTCTTCATAACCTTGAGCAGTTGGGCGCAAGGTGGACTGCCTAGTCGCTATAATGTAAGCTATCTCAATATGGCTGCAGGTATGCCGAATAATTTTGCTGATGATATCTTTCAGGACTCTTACGGCTTCGTATGGATCAGTACGCATGGTGGTGGACTGGTACGCTACGATGGTTTCAATTTCATGAACTTCGGTTTGGGGTCTGTAGGAATCAGTCTGCGAAGCAACAGTTGCCGTAATGTCTGCGAAGATCCGTTCAAGCGTCTTTGGATAGCTTTTGAGGAAGGTCCGCAGGTGCTCGACCTCAATACCATGCAGCCTGTTGTTCCACCTTGTGTGAACAGCCAGGTAGAGGCACAACTCAACAAAGTATTCAAGAACCTTTGCACCCGAATATATTGTGATGCAAAGGGCAATATATGGATGCTGTCTTTCAACCAGCTTACCCGTTTCGGCTTTAACGAAAAGGGCGAGGTGAGCAGCGTCTTGTCCACATCCTATCCTTATAATGCTCCCGACCTCGGAATCTGTGATGTCTATCGCAGAGGAACGGTTGTATTATGCAACAATGGAGTGGTGAGCGAGTTTTCTGTGAAGAACAATCGGCTCGTAGCAAAGAATATCTCATCCCTGTTTCCTCCGCTCGAAGGCTGGTATGCCAGTGCCATCATCTCATATCATGGCAAGATATGGATGGGTACGAATCGCGGATTGTTTAATAGTGCAAAGCAGGAATTCCATTGCTCTGCTACCGACCATTCGCTCCAGCACGAAGTAGTGACGAGCCTTGCTGTTTCTCCAGATGACAAACTTCTGGTAGGAACGCTCTGTGGCGTAGATATCTTCTATGATAAGACCGGAGAGATAGAACATTGGAACACTGCTACGGCTGTGAATCCGCTGAGCAGCAACTTTATCAACAGTCTTTTCTCTAAGAACGGACAGATATGGGTAGGTTCCGAGACAGGTGGTGTTATCAAGCTGGCTCCACGTCAGCTGAATTTGGAATTCTACCGTCACGACCCCGCCAACCCAGGCAGCATCTCTCCCAACGCAGTCAATGCCATGTATGCGGCAGCTGACGGAACCCTGTGGGTAGGAACTGTAGAGGGAGGTCTCAATGCCTTGACTCCAGGCAGCATGAACTTTGTTCATTATACGGTGGCAAATTCCGGTTTGCCGCATAATACCGTCTCGGTTCTTGCAGCTGATAACCGCAATCAGCTCTGGATTGGTACCTGGGGAAGGGGTATCGCTGTGATGAATCTCAGTCAGCCGGGCAAAATTATTCCTCTGATGGTTGATGCAAAGCATCAGCATTTTCTCAATTTTGCCGGTGCTTTGGCTTACGATCCTATCAATGATGGTATGTGGCTTGGAACCAATGATGGTCTCTTCTTCTATGATATGAAGCGCCGCCAACTCATCGAACCTTTCAGGGGATGCCTGAATGTGCGCGGCTGCATTGGTTCTCTGATAACCCGAAAGGGCAAACTCCTGATGGGTTGTGTGCAGGGAATGGTAGAGGTCGACCTCAAGTCGCGTGCTCATGGTAAGGGCGATTTCGCTGTAACGTATCATCAGTATAAACTCGACAATCCGAAGAGTGGAGTCTTCGATAAGATATTGTCTTTCTGCCAGGCTAAGGATGGAAAGATATGGATGGGCAGTAACGGCTACGGTCTGTATTGCTATACCAGCGATAAAAACGGAAAGACTCAAGTGAAGTCGTATACCACGAATAATGGATTAGCCAACAATACCGTGAAGGGTATTGTAGAGGACAACCAGGGTATGTTGTGGATAGCTACCGATAACGGACTCTCTATCTTCAATCCGAAGACCGAGGCATTCTGCAGTTTCTCCCGTGAAGACGGTCTGATCAGTTCGCAGTTCTATTTCAATGGAGCCATCTGCAATGCCAAGGGCGAAATATTCCTGGGCACCGATGCGGGTATGATGGCTGTAAAGGGCATAAACCGTTCTGTGCATCAGACGGGTAAGTTGTGCTTTACCGAACTTCTGGTAGATAACCAGCCTGTCTTTGCCGGCAGCGATTATCTGGAAGAAGACATTTCTATTGCCAGAAAGTTGCGTATCCATGAGAGTGATAAGTCGTTCACCCTCTTTTTCTCAGCGCTCAATTATGGCTGCGAGACACAGGGCGTGTACCTTTATCGCATGAAGGGATACGAGAATGAGTGGGTTCAACTCAAGGCTGGTCAGCATAGTGTGCGTTATTCCACTCAGCCAGCTGGAGACTATAAGTTTGAGGTGAAATATATCCCATCTATCAATTCCGACAAGGAGCAGGTGATCTCTGTAGAAGTTCAGATTACTCCTTATTTCTGGAAGAGCTGGTGGTTTGTTGCTCTTATTATAATAGGTATCATTGCCTTGCTCCAATATGCTTATGTGCGCCGTCTCAACAAGATGCGCGAAGAGGAAGTTGAGGCTCTGTACCGTCCTATCGAGGCAGCGATGAAGGAAAGTGATGAACCAGAAAAGCTGCAGAGTCGCATCCAGATGATTCTGCAGAACCAGAAGCGTTATCAGGACAGTCAGAAAAAGAGCATTGAGGCTGACAGGAAGATGGTAGAGGAGACTATGCGTCCATTCATGGAAGAAGTGATGGATGTGATGGAGAAGAATTACGATAATTCGGAGTTTGGTGTACAGGAACTGGCAGATGCCTTAGGTATATCCCGCAGTGTACTGAGCAAGAATCTCTCCAAGGAGACAGGCTTACCAACAGCCCAGTTTATCCGCAACTACCGTCTCGACATCTCGCGCAAGATGATGGCTGATAAAACTTCCAACCGAAATATTACGGAGATAGCCTACCGTGTAGGCTTCAACGATCCGAAGTATTTCACCCGTTGCTTCACCAAGCAGTTTGGCATCTCGCCGACTGCATATAAGGATCAGTTGGATTCTCAGGGTTCAGATATGGCATAGTTCTCTTTGGATTCTTCGGAGAAATAATGTTCCTGGATGTGATAATTTGTTAAGTAAATAAAATAAAACTGAGGGGCTACTTGATATAAGTCAAGTAACCCCTTGTTTTGTATGTGTGGGTACACAACTGGTGGATAAGCACGTAATATCCTTAAAAATCCACTGTTTATGCGGTTTGTCCACCTATAAAACCCAATTGTCCACCCAATATAATCCGGTTAATTGTACTTTTGCCACTGAAAAATGATTTAGAAATTTTAAATAACCTACATATAGTAAATAAACAACCTAAAAGCATTAAGTTATGAAGATAAGAAAAACTTTGCTTTCGTTTGCTTGTGCTATCATGGTGGCATTAAGTTTCACTGCTTGTGGTGATGACTGGGGCCGACAGGATGATTCTGCTGGCGGACAGGTTTACCCATCTAAAACGACAGTGGCAACTTATGACTTTGAGTATTCAGAAGAGAAACCTGAGTATTCAGACATGATCAGTCACGACGAGTCATGTGAGGTGACCAATGATGAGTCCCTCGCAAGTAATGTATTGCACATCAATGGTAAGGGTGGTGCCAAGATTGCCAATCCTTTCAATGGTGTGAAGTTGCAAAATGGTGCTGCCATCACTTTCGCCGTAAAGATTGATGCAGCCGTAGCTGAGGACGGAACTGTCGCTGATGTTGACTTGACACGCCCTCTTATCTCATTTGGTTCAGATGAGAAGAATCTAGCTGGTAATGATATCAGTGCTCACTTCTATATCACTGCCAATGGTCAGGTGGTTTACAGCAAGCCTACCCAGTTGCAGAGTATGAACCTGAATGAGAATGATCCTGCTTCTGTGAAGACAGGGATTCTCTCTCCTAATGAGTGGCATTTCGTAGCCCTTCAGCTTTCTACTGAAGGTTACCAGCTTTACGTAGATGGTAAGAAGAGCCTTTCTGGTTATCAGACATCATCAAGTGCTACCTCTTTCCAGTACAAGACCTTGGTTGATTCCATCAACTCTTTACCTTATATATATATAGGTGGAGACAGCAAGTTGACAGCAGAAGAGACCAACACCGTATCTATCGACAATGTTACCCTGATCCGTAACATGATGGAAGAGAAGGATTGGAACAAGACCATTGGTGGTAATGGAGGTAGCGGTTTCATTTGGAAAGAACAAGAATCTATCGGTAATGAAGATTTTAGTTCCGGATTCTTTGATCCTAAAACTCCAAATATTCAAATGAAAGGTAATGGTACTGTTCATTACCGTTTTATTTGCAATAATAATGCTGCAAAAAATTATGAAACATGGGTTCTTGCCATAACAAATGGTGTAGCTTTTGGCGATAATGGATATATTGAATATGAGATATGTCGTGGTGATGCTTGGAGTTGGGGTTCACTCCTCGATGGCGTGGCTCAAGGCGTTTCTGCAAGTTATAATTGGGATTCATGGATTGCTGATATGAAGGGAGCAACAGTAGACCTTTATGTTACTCGTACTGGTAAAATGTTCCATGTTGAACAATATGTGACAACTGCAAGTGGTTCTAAACTACCAGTTTGTACATTTGATACTCAAAAGGAAGCTCCTACAGAAGAATGGGGTACTTTTGTAACTCTAGAAAAGTCATTCTTGACATTTGAAAAGGCCGAAACTTATACATCTGTTAATTATAAAGATGGTGCATATACAATCGGTTCTGATGATAATTCTTCAGCATTCTTTGATAAGAAATCTGAAATGTATGACCTTTCTGCAGAGCGTTCACGTTTGACAATTCAATTTGTCAATACAACTGCAGGTGGAACGAATTGGGATAATTATGTAGTTGCATTCACAAACACTCCTTTTGGTGAGGCTGGATATTTAGAGTATGCAGTTTGTAGAGCAGATGCTTGGACATGGGGAGCTAATATACCAACGAATGGAGATAATGTAACAGCTAGCTACAATTGGGATACTTGGAAGACAGATATTAATGGTGCTACTGTTACTCTTGATTTCAAACGTGTTGGTGATAGAGTTGATATGACAGCTGATGTTGTGACAGCTCAGGGAGAGTCTTTGCCTCAGATGTCTTTCTTTGTTGATGGACTTGAGGGTAAACCGCTTTATGTCTTCTTGACAAATGAAAAGTCTTATCAAGTTATCAAGCAGGTTAGAACATATCCATGGTTCAATACTAACTTTGCAGAATAATAACCAAAACAGAATAAACAATGAACAATAACATATTGCATAAGTTATTCTTGACCCTGACACTGGTGCTCCTTACTTTAGGAGCATCAGCACAGGTTACCGTATCTGGTAATGTGTCAGATGAATCGGGTGAGCCTATCATCGGTGCTACTGTTATGGAAGCATTGACAACCAATGGTGTTGTTACTGATTTCGACGGTAACTTCAAGATTCAGGTGAAGAACGAGAACGCTACTTTGAAAATCTCTTATATCGGTATGGTTGCTCAGAACATCCGTGTAGGCAATCAGCGTAATATCAAGGTGGTTCTCAAGGACGAAAGTCAGAAAATCAATGAGGTCGTAGTCGTTGGTTACGGTCATCAGAAGAAAGAGAGTGTCGTAGGTGCTATCTCTCAGGTTAGTTCAGACGACCTCTTGAATACCCCTACAGCCAACGTAACACAGGCTATTGCCGGTAAGATTCCAGGTGTCGTAACAACCCAGGTATCTGGTGCTCCTGGTGCCGATGATGCTACTATCAACATCCGTGGTCGTGCTACCTTCGCTGGCGACGGTGCTCCATTGGTCATGGTAGATGGTGTAGAGCGTGCTTTCTCTCAGGTTGCTCCTGATGATATCGAGAGTATCTCTGTATTGAAGGATGCTTCTGCTACAGCCGTTTATGGTGTGCGTGGTGCGAATGGTGTCATCCTCGTTACTACTAAGCGTGGTAAGGATATGAAGCCAGAGGTTAGTTTGACCAGCAACTTTATGTGGGGTACTCCAACCCGTAAGCCACACTATCTGAATTCTTACGACTCTGTAACTCTCCTCGAGGAGGCTCTGAAGAATGATGGTCTTCCATCACAGTATTCAGCTTCTGATATCGAAATGTACCGCAAGAGCTGCGCCGGCGAGTTGACTGGTGCTGATGCGCTTCTCTATCCTAATGTAGATTGGTATGATGAGGTGCTCAATAACTGGGCTCCTTCTCAGCGCTATAATGTAAGTGTACGTGGTGGTACGAAACGTATGCGCTATTATGTATCTGGTGAAATGTACAACCAGGGATCTTTGATCAAGAACCTCAGCCAGGATACATACGGCAACTCTTCAAGCCCTGGTTACAACCGTTACGCTTTCCGTGCCAACATGGACTTCTTCCTCTCTAAGGATCTGACATTCAGCGTAAACTTCGGTACACGTTTCGAGAACCGTCATGGTTCTAACACCAACGAGAGTTCAACCAACTATGATATCTTCGCACGTATCAACCATACTCCAGGTTGGATCTTCCCTGTATCTTACGAGGTACAGAATGGTGAGACTACCAAGACTCTCTATGGTGGTACAGCCGTATATCAGGACAACGTAGTGGCTGCCCTTGCCAAGGGTGGATACTATCGTGGAACCAATACCATCAATGAAACTAACTTTATCGCAGACTACAAGATGGACTGGTTGACTCCTGGTCTTTCTGCCCGTGGTATGGTTTCATTCGACTACGATTCTTATTATAAGAAGACATTCGGTGCAGCTTTTGCAACTTATGAGTTGAACGACCGCAACAACTTTACCAGTGCAGATGCTTATACCAAGTATAATGTAGATGGCGACCTGGCCTACTCTAAGGCTTCTTCTACTACATACAAACTCTATATGGAGGGTCAGATCAACTACGCCCGCAAGTTTGGTAAACACGACGTTACAGGTATGGTACTTTACAACCAGAACGACTACCGTTACAATTCAGACCTGGCTAAGCGCTATCAGGGTCTCGTAGGTCGTGTAACTTACGGTTATGATGACAAGTATTTGGCTGAGGTTAACGTTGGTTACAACGGTTCAGAGAACTTCCTCAAGGGCAAGCGCTTCGGTTTCTTCCCTGCATTCTCACTCGGTTGGCGTGTAACTCAGGAAGAGTTTATGAAGCCAACAGAAAACTGGTTGAACAACTTGAAGATCCGTGCATCTTACGGTGAGGTCGGTAACGACGTTTATACCGTAGGTGGTGTAGCTCAGCGCTTCCTCTATGAGGAAAAGTGGAACCAGATTACAAACGATTACTACTTCGGTAATACTGGTACAACCGGTATCTTCGAGAGCCAGTATCCTAACTATGGTGTAACCTGGGAGCGTGCCAAGAAGTTCAACGTAGGTTTGGAGTTCGGCTTGTTCAATGGTATGCTGACTGGTAACTTCGACTACTTCGTTGAGAACCGTAACGATATCCTGACAGAATATTTGAGCCGTCCACAGTGGGTAGGTGTAACGATGGCTGCCGGAAACCTCGGTAAAACTCAGAACAAGGGTTACGAGTTGGAACTCCATCACTTCAACCACATCGGCAAGGACTTCACCTATAATGTAGGTGTTACCTTCTCTCATGCAGCCAACAAAATCAAGAATATGGATGAGCCTGCTTACAAGACCGCTTACCGCAAGCGCGAAGGTCACCCAATCAACCAGTACTTCGGTCTGGTATGCGAGGGTTTCGTAACACAGGCAGACTTGGATAATCCTAACTTCCCAGTATCAACCTACGGCAACGTAAAGGTTGGTGACCTGAAGTACAAGGATATGAATAAAGATGGCTTCATCGACGACCGTGATGAGACATTCATCGGCTATAGCGATATTCCAGAGAACACATACGCTCTGACACTCGGTGCCAACTATAAGGGCATCGGTTTCGAAGTAATGTTCCAGGGTGTAGACCATGTATCCCGTTACTACGATAGCGATGCAATGTTCGCCTTCCAGAACAACGGTAAGGTAAAGGATATCCACCTGAATCGCTGGAATCCTGCAAAGAGCGAGGCCGAGAACCTTGCAACAGCAGAGTATCCATTGCTCCATTACGGAAGCAACGGTGACCACAACCAGCGCCAGAACTCATTCTTCCTGAAGAACGGTTCATTCGTCCGTCTGAAGAACATTGAGTTGAGCTATACATTCCCTAAGGAGTTGATTAAGCATGTCGGTATGAGCAATGCCCGCTTCTACATCAATGCCAACAACCTCTTTACATGGGATCATCTCGACGACTTGGTTGACCCAGAGAGCAACGGTTCAAACCGTTACCCACTCTTGAAGACCGTCAACGTAGGTTTCAATGTCGTATTCTAATTCAAGAACATTCAAAAAGAATCGAAAATGAAGAAATATAGTATATTTGCTTTGGCGCTCGTTATGGGAGCAATGACGCTCACCTCTTGCGAAGACGCCTTCGGCAATTTCCTCGACAAGCAGCCAAGCAATGAGTTGACAAAAGCTGAGGTGTTGGGTAACTTCACTCTGTTGGAACAGAACCACAACGATACTTACAACTTCCTGCTTCACGGTGCCAACCGCGTGAACAACTCATGGATGGATGCTGCTACCGATCTGGCTGAGTCAAGTATCGGTACATCAGGTACACGTACCACATTCAATATCGGTAACTATTATGGTGGTGGCGGTGCAGCAGAGCTGACTTCTCCTTGGGAGAGTCGCTATCGTGGTATCCGCAAGTGCAATATCACCATCAACACATTGGAGCAGGATACAGAGAACAAGCTTCGCCCTGCAGATCTTGATGTAGAACTTTACAATTCACGTAAGGCAAACTATATCGCAGAGGCACGTTTCCTCCGTGCCTATTTCTACTGGGAACTGTTCCTCCGCTACGGTCCGGTGCCATTGGTTACTACCGAGCTCGACCCTAATGGTGACTTGATGACAGGTTATACTGAGCGCCCAGACCTCAGGACCTTCATGGATTATCTCTTCAAGGAGGTGAAGGAATGCGAGAGCAGTCTGAAGACTTATGCAGAGACCAGCGATGCTACTTATGCAGGTGAGGTGAACCAGCCTACAGCACGTGCCCTCTATGTTCGCATGATGCTCTATATGGCAAGTCCACGCTACTCAGCACAGAGCGGTGTTACCTGGCAGCAGGCTGCAGACGCAGCTGCGGGCTTCATCGCTGACTATGGTGAGAATTATAGATTGGAAGACCGTACCAACGGTGGTGTAGCAGCCTACAACAATGCCTGGTTGCTCAACACTTATACTGACAAGAACCCTGAGGTTATCTTCTTCCGCAATGATGTAGCCATCGGTTGGAGCGGTATTTCTACCGATACTCCAGTAGGTGAAGGTGGACAGGGTGGTCTTTGCCCAAGCCAGAACCTCGTAGATATGTATGATATGGAAGATGGTTCAGCTCCTTTCAAGCAGTATGATGCAACAGGTGCTCCGGTTTATGTAAACGGCAAGCCTACCATCAACGAAGAGAGCGGTTATACAGAGCAGAAGATGTGGAAGAACCGTGATCCACGCCTCGCAGCTACCATTCTTTACAATGGTTGTGAGTGGGGTCAGGCTACCAGCACCAAGACCAATGTCATTGATGTGGTTTATGGTCATCGCGATAATCCTATCGGCAACCAGAATGCTACTCCAACAGGTTATTATGTACGCAAGTATATTCCTGAGACCATCCTGAGCAGCAACCACAGCGGTACAGCCAAGCGCCTCTGGAAGATCTTTACCTATAGCGAACTGCTTCTGAACTATGCTGAGGCATTGAACGAGGCTGACTATGCAGGCAACAAGACACAGGTTTGCAACCTGCTCGACCAGATTCGTCATCGTGGCGGTATCATCGGTAATGTAGCCGACCGTGCAGACTTGAATTCTCAGTCAGCTATGCGCAACTTCATCCACAAGGAGCGTACCATCGAACTTGCTTTCGAGGAGCACCGCTGGTGGGATGTTCGTCGCTGGAATGTGGCAGGTGATGCACTCGGCCGTGATATCTATGGTGTAGATGTGGCAGCAGATGGTACTATTACCCGTAAGGTAGCCCAGCAGCGCAAGTGGCAAGACAAGTTCTACCTCTATCCAATCCCAGAGGCTGAGGTTTGGAAGATTGGTCAGGACTTCCAGAACGATGGTTGGAAAGAATAACTCTTTTAATGATAGAATCGTATGAATAATATTCAGAATATATATAATAAGGTATCTTCATCAAGCAAAGTCTTGATGCTGAGTGCACTTCTCTGTGCTTCAAGCTCTGTCTTGGCACAGGAGCAGGTGCTCAAAGGCCGAATCGTCAACAGCCAGGGTGAACCAATCCCTGGAGCTGTTGTCAACGTGGCAGAGGAAAGCCGCATTGCCCTGACCGACAAGGAAGGTTACTTTACATTGAAGAAGGTAACTCCTAGCGATGAAATCTGCGTTAGTAGCGTAGGTTACAAGAATGCGCAGGAGAAGGTAACCACTTTTGACGGCACATACGTCATCAAGATGGAAGATGATGCTGACGAGTATGAGCATCTCGCTCCTGTTCCTTTCGGCGAGCAGAAAAAGAAAATCTTGACAGATTCCCGTTCGGTTGTTTCAGGCGAGGAATTGCAGAAGCATCCTGTTACTATTCTTCAGAATGCCTTCACCTCAACACTGAATGGTGTGCAGACCTACGAGTGGTCTTCTGAGCCAGGATGGTCGGAGAGCTTCCTCTTTATCCGTGGTATCCGTACCACCAACCAGAGTGCCCGTTCTCCACTGATCATCGTGGATAACGTAGAGCGTGACCTCTCCTTCCTCGATGCTTATCCTATCGAGAGCATCACCGTATTGAAGGATGCTGCCGCCTCTTCTATCTATGGTATGCGTGGTGCCAATGGTGTGATTATGGTTACTACCAAGCGCGGTAATGCCGGTAAGACTAAGATTGATTTCACTCAGGAAGTCGGTTTCCAGACCCTCGCCAACAAGATGGAGGTTCAGAACTCTTACAACATGGCGATGACCCGTAACCAGGTACGCTATCTGAGCGGTATGGATCCGATGTACACCCAGGAGCAGCTCGACAACTACAAGTATGTATGCGATGGTGGAACGTTTGCTGACGATGATATCCGCAAGTACCAGTACTTCAATACATCTTGGGCAGACCAGTTGTATCGTGAAGCTGCACCGCAGTATCGCACCAACCTGCAGATTAGTGGCGGTAACCAGCGTGCCCGCTACTATGTAAGCTTCTCTTACCTGCGCCAGGAGGGTATGTGGAATACCGAGGGTACTGAAATGAATGATGGTTACAGCACTCAGCACGTACTGAACCGCTGGAATCTCCGTTCTAACATCGATATCGATGTATCCAAGTATCTGAATGTATCTCTCGACTTGGGTGGACGTATTGATAACATCTCTCAGCCTACTGAGGGCGTATTCAACCTCGTTACCTTCGGTGTAATCGAGGCAAACCCTATGGCTCCTACCCATAACCCTGACGGAAGTATCTATTCTTCATCTACAGCCAACAACCCGGTACGTTACCTGGGTGGTTCCGGTTTGGAGAAGAACCGCCGCCGTAACTTGTATTCTACCTTGAATGCCAAGTACGATTTGAGTCCTGTATTGAAGGGCTTAGGCTTGTTCGGTACAGTCAGCTTCGATGCATACGAGACTTTCGAGTCAACACAGACTGCTCAGATGGATTCATGGAACTACGACTACGATAACCTGGCGGTTACCGATGTCAGCCAGTTCAAGTATACCAAATATACAACCAAGGCAGCTTTGAGCAACCCATCAGCTAATCAGCGTGGTTACTACTACAACCTGAATCTGTTTGGTGGTGTAAGTTATAAGAACAGTTTCGGTAAGCACAATGTAGATGCCCGTGCCTTTGCCCGTTACTACCGTAATGAGGAAGCAGGTTCAGATTACTCTACCCAGCAGAGTGCATCTTCAAACCGCTATCTGGCATACAACTTCCAGGGAACATACGACTATGCCAACAAGTATATCGCCTCAGTCAACCTCTCTCGTATGGGATGTGACAACTTCTCACCAGACGACCGTTGGGGAACCTTCTGGGGGGCATCAGCAGGATGGGTACTCTCTGAGGAATCCTGGATGAAGAAACTTGGCTTTGTCAATCTTCTCAAGCTCCGTGCTTCTTATGGTGAGGCTGGTCAGTCTTCTACTGGTGCAGGCCGTTACCCATATCAGAGTATCTATGGTTCAGCTACCGGTTACGGTTTCGGTTATAACGGAACTTTTGTGAATGGCTATGCTGAGAGCAAGACCGGTAATGCCAACAGTAAGTGGGAAATCTCCAAGATGGTAAACCTCGGTATTGACTGGAACCTCTGGAACAGCAAACTCTATGGTAGCTTCGATGTCTTCAAGGAGTGGCGTTCTAATATCCTGGTATCCCGTTCAACCGTGCCAGAAACCATACTTGGTGTGCCTGTAGCACAGGATTCATATGGTAAGGTTGAAAGCCGCGGTTACGAACTCGTTCTCGGACATCGTGGCAATATCGGCAAGGACTTCAAGTACTTCATCGAGGGGCAGCTTACCTTCAACACCAACAAGGTTACCGATATCGATGAAACTGCACCAGATGTAGAATGGCAGCGCAAGGCAGGTCATAGAATCTATGACAACACTTCGGTAGCTGAACTCTATGAGCAGGCTCAGACAGGTACTAACCGTGTGGGTGGATGGAACATCTATAAGTTCGACCAGTGGGCTTCAGATCCAAACCTGATTGCGACCTCTCAGCAGGATGCCATCGACCATCCGGAAAAGTATCCATACAACAGCTTCTCTAATGGAGCACAGCAGTTGGGTACAGCGGTGTTCAAGGATATCAATGGTGACCGCGTGATTGACTCAAAGGATATGGTTCCAGATTCATACACCATCATTCCTGAGATGATTCCTACCTTCAACTTCGGTTTCGAGTACAAGGGCTTCGATGCCCGCATGATCGTGAATGCTTATCTGCGTCGCTCTGTATTCCTTTCACCAGCTATCAGCTACAGTGGTTGGAGTAACATGGGTACCCACGAGGTAACAAAGGCTTGGGGTTACTATACTGATGACCCTTCTGATCCTCGCAACGTGAATGCTACTTATCCACGTCCTGTTTATAATGGATTCGATGCAGTTGATTCAGACCGTGCTACAGGTTCTTACCAGAATAATATCTGGGTACGTAATGGTAACTTCTGGTCTATCCGTAATATTGAGGTAGGATACTCTTTGCCTGCTAAGTTGATTTCTAAGTTGTGGATGACTAAGTGCCGCGTTTACTTCAGTGCTTACAATATTGCTACCTTTAGCAGTCTGCCAGATGATGTAGACCCAGAGAAGCCATTGAGCTACTGCTGGTGGTATCCAAAGACAAAGTCATTTACATTTGGTATTAACATTGGTTTCTAATCAATTTTATCAAAAACGAATATGAAAAAGATATTAGTTAATATATCATTGGCGATGCTGGCTGTAGGAGGTATGACCTCCTGTAGCGACATCCTCGATAAGGAAGTCGACTTGACTTATACCGACGAGAACATCTACAGCAACTACGACCGTACCCGTGGTGTCTTGGCAAATGCCTATACCTATTTGCCTGATGCCTTTGCGGGATATACCGATGGTCAGTTCCGTGCTGCTTCTCGTGACTGTATGACCGATAATGCCATCTCTTACTGGAATGTGCATTACTATCACAGTGTGTTGAACGATTCATATGATGCCAAGAACCATTGGTTTGCTGAGAATTATTGGAGCAACGACCTGAAGGGCATCCGTGTCTGCAACGACTTCATTTCAAAGGCACGTGAGAGCGTCATCGGAAATGCTGAGAAGAGCGGTGACGACAACAAACTCTGCGACCGTTACAAGGCAGAGGCGCGTTTCATTCGTGCCATCCTTCATTTCGATATGATTGGCTATTTCGGTGCAGTGCCTATCGAGGATCATGTGTTGGATAATGCAGAGGCTGCTTCTATTGCCCGTACTCCAGCTCCTGAAGCATTGAAATGGGTTGCTGATGAATGCGATGCCATCATCCAGAGCGGTGCGCTCCCATTCCGTTACAGTAATGAAAATGAGAACTGGGGACGTATCAATGGTGCTGCTGTCTATGCATTGAAGTCAAGAGCATTGCTCTATCGTGCTTCTGCACTGAACAATCCTACAAATGATGTTACCTGGTGGCAGGAAGCTGCTGATGCAGCCCTCGCTTTCATCAATGCCAATAAGAGTTCTGCCAATCCTTATCGTCTGTACACTACAAGCGATAACAACCCTAACAAGAACTATTATGAGTGCTTCACCAGTACCCCTCACCTGAATCCTGAGTATATCCTCAGCCGCAGTGAGTGGAATACACGAGAAATTGAGATGTTCAACACTCCTTGTGGTTTCTCCGGTAAAGTGAACTCTACCGGTCGTGTAAACCCTACACAGAATCTGGTTGATTCTTACGAGACCATTAATGGCCTTCCTATCGACCAGGATCCTTCTTACAACGACCAGGATCCATACAAGAACCGTGACCCACGTCTGGAGCAGACCATCTTCCACCAGGGAAGTATCTGGGGTGACAAGAGTCAGGACGAGGAGCGTGCCGTGGATGTATCTGTAGGTGGCAAAGACTACCAGGATCTTCATGGTGGTACCACTACCGGTTACTACTCTAAGAAGTTCGTTCACAATATGAGCTTCAAGAACCCTACCACATTCGTTACCGCTTGCCCTATCTTCCGCTATGCGGAGATTCTGCTTAATGCAGCAGAGGCATTGAACGAGGCAAAGGGGCCTGAAGCTGCCTACGGCTATGTAAACCAGGTTCGTGCCCGTGTGGGTATGCCTGCTTACAAGGGTATGACCAAGGAGCAGCTTCGTGAGCGTATCCGCAACGAGCGCCGCATCGAGTTGGCTTTCGAGGATCATCGTTTCTTCGATGAGCGCCGCTGGAAATTGTTTGATGGCAAGAGTGCTGCTACAGAGAAGAGTGAGCCACGCTACAAGCAGGTTTACAACATCTATAGCGTTGTTGTAACTCCTAATGAGAGCCAGGTATATACTTATCGCAACGATAATACCCATCCTACTCGTGCGTTCTCTTGTCCTAAGAATTATTACTTCCCAGTGCCTGATGACACTTACAAGAAGAATCCTAACTTAGGACAGAATGCAGGTTGGGAACTCTCTGATGCTCCTAAGAAGGACGACACCACTGAGGGTGGCGAGACTACAGAGGGTGAAACAACCGGCAAGTAATCTTTGTCAATATACATTATTATATTTTAGGTGAGGTCTATGGCGAAAACACCATAGACCTTCCTTGGTTAAAAAAAATCATATCTTAAACTTGAAATCGTATGAAGAAGTTATTACTTTCTGTCATGAGTCTGTTGGCGATGAACGGAGCTATGGCTCAGACGGCTGTCGGCGATAATGATCTGGCTAATGCATACGCTACCCAAACGATAACAGGGCGCATCGCAGTGCATGACCCTTCTATCGTGATGGATGTTACGGGCTCTACCACCAACCCTAAATATTATATCTACGGTTCGCATCTGGGCAGAGCCAAGACTTATGCTACGGGCAACTATCAGATATGGAAGACCTTCAAAACGGGTGAGGAGAATGCCGGAACCAGTAACAGCCTTTTTGCTGATGTGAATGGCAAACTGATTAATTTTAAAGATGCTTACACCACTCACGTCATCAAGAAGGTGAAGAACTATAAGGGCGAGGAAGTGGCTTTCGGCAACTTCGATGCCCATGGATGGCAGTATAAGGGACCTATCAATGTGAATGGTACCTGGACTAATACAGCCAATAACGTAGCCGGTATGCAGTGGGCTCCTGATGTTATCTACAACAAGACCATGAAGAAATGGTGCATGTACATGAGTCTGAATGGTGACTACTGGTGTTCTACTATCGTATGTTTTACTTCCGATGATCTGGAAGGCCCTTGGGTATATCAGGGACCTGTTATCTGTGGAGGCTTCTCAGGTAAGTTCGGCCATAATGGCTATGCTGCAGCAGATGACTGGAAAAATACAGATTTGACGATTGCTACAGGATGCACTTCGCTTCCTGCCTGCTATGCTACTCCAGGCGATGCTTATGGTGCTCACTGGGGAGAATACTGGCCAAATTGTATTGATCCATGTGTGTTCTATGATGATGATGATAATCTCTGGATGAGTTACGGCTCATGGTCGGGTGGTATCTTCATGATTAGACTCGATAATACCAACGGTCTTCGCGATTACACTTATACCTTCCCTTATCAGATTAATGGTGTTGATGCGATTCCTGGTTCCTACAATCAGGCTTGTACTTCTGATCCTTATTTCGGCAAGAAGATTGCCGGTGGATATTATGTTTCCGGCGAGGCAAGCTATATCCAGAAGGTGGGCAAGTTCTACTATCTCTTTATGAGTTATGGTGGTTTGACGGCTGCTGGTGGCTATCAGATTCGTGTTTTCCGTTCGGAGAAACCTGACGGACCTTATAAGGACTGTCTTACTTCAACGGGCATTGATGCTATGTATGGCAAGTATATCCTCAACTTCGGTGGCGATGCCAAGCGCGACGAGGGTGTGAAACTCTTCGGCAACTACCAGTGGGAAACCATGCCTAATGCTGAACTGGCTCAGGGACATAATTCAGCCATCGTAGACCATAAGGGACGAGCACTCATCGTTTACCATACCCGCTTCTTGAACAGAAGTGAGGAGCATGAGGTTCGTGTACATCAGCTCTTCGTAAACCAGGATGGCTGGTTGGTTGCTGCTCCTTACGAGTTTAGCGGCGAGACTTATACCGATAATGATATTGCTACCCGACAGCTCTATGATGCAACAGAGGTAGCGGGCGATTATCAGATGATAGCTCATCCTTACCGTCAGAATACGGCAGCAATGGATTATGAGAAGCCTGTTACCATCCATCTCAATGCAGATGGTTCTATCTCAGGCGAGTATACCGGAAAATGGGAACTGGTGAGTGGTACAAGCTACATCAATCTTACCTTGAAGGGTGTTGCTACAGCCAATGCAGAGGTGAAGTTCAAGGGTGTGCTTACCGAGCAGACCATCGATTATACCAATATCAAAGCGCTCTGCTTTACAGCCCTCAGTTCTTCTGATGGTTTGGCTACATCAGGTGGTGCCAGCTTGCAGACTCGCGGTTTGAGTATCTGGGGAAGCAAGGCTGATGCCAAGGCGGCTATCAAATATACATTGGATAAGACCAGCGTTCCTTTCGCAGATGGCGCAACTTTGAATTCTATGCCAAAGCTCCCTACAGAGGGGCATCTCGGTGCTACCATTTCATGGAAGTCAAGCAATCCTTCTATTCTGACCGATGAGGGCGTAGTAAAAGGCAAGGGTAAGGTCACCATGACCATGACTGTCAGCAAGGACGGTTATGAATATACTAAGGATTATACCCTGAACATCGATGCTGAGGCAGAGGAAACGACTCCGGTTTACTATCCTGTTTCTGCACAGAAGAATACAACTTCTGCTTGGTGGACCAACTTCTCGGCAGATTATAAGTTGCAGGCTGGTAAGAAGGTTCAGTTTAAGTTCTATAACTATAGTAATGCTACAAACAACTGGTGCAACTGGGCTTTGTATGGTGCCAACAAGACACATGGTGTGGCTGGCTATATCGAGTATTTCGGCATCCGTTGCGATAATTGGAACAATACCGCAAATTCCAATGTGGGCTGTGTAAGCAATTATGTTTGGGATACCTTCAAGAATGATATGAACGGGTCTTTGGTTGACATGACTGTGGAGTATGCTGCTAATGGTGCCTTCAAGATGACAGCCACAATCACAACTACCAGTAAGAAGGTATATAACTACTCATTCTCAACCACCATCGCCAGCAAGCCTAGCCAACTTAACCTGTTCTTCGTAAATGAGGGCTCTTACATCGACGGCTCAAGCCTTTCTACAGGCATCTCAAACCCTATCATCATCCAGAAGAAGAATGATGGCAAGTGGTTCAACCTCTCCGGTCAGCAGGTAGACAAGAGCTACAAGGGTGTAGTGATTGTAAACGGAAAGAAATTTGTGAACAAGTAATCCTCTTATATATAATCAAGTAATCCTCTTATATATAATAAGGTGTAATTATATGAAGATTTCTAAAATACTATTGGGAGCAGCAATGTTCATTGCTGCTCCTGTTGTAAAAGGTGGTTGCCAGATGATGGCACAGAACGCTCCGCAGGAACCGATTGTTGTAGATACTCCTTTTGTCCACGACCCCGTGATGGCGTATGAGAATGGCAAGTACTATCTCTACTGCACAGGTCATGGCATCACGCAGATGACCTCTACCGATCGCAAGCATTGGACTATCGTTCCTCATGGCGTGCTCAAGAACAGCGAGATTCCGGCATGGACGCATGATAGTGTGCCAGGTTTTACCACGCATATCTGGGCTCCGGATGTTATCCGCTTCAAGAACAAGTGGTATCTGGCTTATTCCTGTTCTACTTTTGGCAAAAATACTTCTGCCATCGGCTTGCTGAGCAATACTTCCTTATCTGATAAAGATGGATGGAAGGATGAGGGCTGCCTCGTCGCCTCTAAGGGCGATAGAGACAACTGGAATGCCATCGATCCGAATTTCATTGTTGATGAGAAGGGAAACCCTTGGCTTACCTGGGGTTCTTTCTGGGATGGTATCCAGATGATCAAGCTGGATAAGAAGACGATGCATGTCAAGAAGGGCGCCAAGCCTCAGACCATCGCCCGTCGTCATGTCGTGGGCGATGCATCAGCAGAACCGAATCCTACTTCTAAGTTTGCCGGTACCAATGCCATTGAGGCTCCTTTCATCATGAAACATGGTGGTTATTACTATCTCTTCGTGAGCTGGGATTACTGCTGCCGTGGCATCAAGAGCAACTATCGTGTTGCCGTGGGCAGGAGCAAGAAGGTGGCTGGTCCTTATCTGGATAAGGAGGGTAGGGACATGCGCAATGGCGGTGGTACGCTGATTCTGGAAGGCGATAAGAAAGAATATGAGGCGATGGGCCATTGCTCTGCCTACTCTTTCCCTGATGGCGATTTCTTCTTCTGTCATGGTTACAGCGTGCCAAAGAATGGCGCCAGCATCCTGGTTCAGAAGAAAGTCAACTGGACGGAAGATGGGTGGCTGACGCTGGAATAGCCTCGATTTTTGAAACACGGACAAATTGAATTTGTCCGGCTCTTTGTCCGGTGGCTTGTAAGTTCTTGAAAATAAGAATCTTGTAGGGATGCGGGCAATTTGTCCGGACAAATTCAATTTGTCCGTTTGTTTTTTTTTAGTCCTTTTGGGCTTGAAAACCTTGGGATATGATGCCGAAACCTATGAGATGCTGGGAAGAAACCTATGAGTTATGATGAAAGAAACTATGAGTTGTGGGGGAGAAAACTATGACTTATTTTTTTAACAATTCAAGATGAGAAAACGAAAATGCGGAAAAAAGTCCCGATAGTGGTGCCAAAAGTTGCTTTTTTAGGCACTTTTTGCACCACTATCGGGCTTTTGGCAAATGAAACTTACTATCATGCGTTATCCTGCCTTCGATACACTCTATGCCATAGTATTTTAGCGTAGAAGAGACTGAAAGATACTGAAACTTGTAAAATAAGGCGTTCTGAATACCCCGAAACATGTAAAATAAGGCACTCTGATGAGTTAAAAACATGTAAAATAAGGCTTTCCTCATTATTTTTTCTTACCTTTGTTCGCCCCGAAAAAACAACGGGATTGGGTTGTGGAAAGGGGGAAAGAGAAAATAGAGATAAATATAAGAAATGAACAAATTAAAAGCTTTATTGGGTTTCGACCCAAAGACTACTACGGTCAAGACTGAGTTGGTTGCTGGTATGACTACCTTCCTGACCATGTGTTACATCCTGGCAGTAAACCCTACCATCCTTGCTACCACAGGTATGGACAAGGGAGCTCTCTTTACTGCCACAGCTATCGCTTCAGCCATCGCCACCTTCCTGCTGGCTTTCATGGCAAAGTTGCCTTTCGCCCAGGCTCCTAGTATGGGACTGAATGCCTTCTTCGCCTTCACCCTTTGTCAGGCTATGGGCTTGACCTGGCAGCAGGCTTTGGCGGTGTTGCTCGTAGAGGGTATCATCTTCCTTGCCATCACCTTCCTCAATATCCGCGATAAGATATTGGAGTGTATTCCGAAGAATCTCCGATTCGCCATTTCGGCTGGTATCGGTATGTTTATCGCTTTTATCGGTTTGAAGAATGCGGGCATCATTACTGCCAATGCGGATACTTTCGTGCAGCTCGGCAAGTTTACACCAGTCAGCATCCTGGGTCTCATCAGCATCCTGCTCTGCGGCTGTCTGATGGCGAGAAGAGTGAAGGGCTCTTTGTTTATCGCCATCATCATCTCTACATTGATAGGTATTCCGATGGGCGTAACCCAGTTCTCTGACAACTGGATGCCGGTATCTACCCCTCACAGCATCGCTCCTATCTTCTGCCAGTTCGATTTCACCGGCTTCTTTACTCCTAAGATGTTCATGGTGGTATTCTCCCTGTTGCTTGTCAATATCTTCGATACCATCGGAACGGTTCTGGGATTGGTTTCCAAGTTGGGTATCAAGGAGAATGAGAAGGGCGAGATTCCGGGTGTGAAGGAGGCGATGATGAGTGATGCCATCGGTACTACAGCCGGTGCATTGCTGGGTAGCTCTACCATTACCACTTATGTGGAGAGTGCTTCGGGCGTTGCCGAGGGTGGTAAGTCGGGCTTGACATCTTTCTTTGTGGGTTTGATGTTTATCCTGAGCATCTTCCTGGCTCCAATCTTCCTGCTGATTCCGAGCGCAGCCACCAGTGGTGCCCTGGTAATGGTGGGTGTATTGATGATTGATTCGTTCAAGAAGATTGAGTTGGAGGATATCTCCGAGTCATTCCCTGCCTTTATCACGATGATTACGATGGTACTCTGCTACAGTATTGCCGATGGCATCTGTCTTGGTATTCTGAGCTATGTATTGATCAAGATGATGGTGGGCAAGTTCAAGGATCTGAATCCTACGCTGTATATCCTGAGCATCTTCCTGCTCTTCAATTATGTTTTCGGTTAATTAAACGACAGATAAAAAACGAGGCGGCAATCTGCATCACGCAGGTTGCCGCCTTCTCTTTTCTAACTAACTTTCTTATCAACTATTCAAAATGTTATTACCTATATATGGATCCCAGGGCATTCTGCCCTGTGTAGTCTGTTATTTCAAACGGATGATATTCAGCGAGCTGGCTGGAATCTCTACCGTAGCACCGTTCTTCTCTGTAGTTACGTAGTTTTCTACAGGATAGATATTGGTAGGATTGTCGATGGTGTTCTCCTCCAGACCATTCTTGGCAGAAAGGCGGATGAGCTTGCCATTCTTGATTTCCTTGCCCTGAAGATTAATCTTCGCTGTGGTGTGCTCGGTGCTGGTGTTGGCAATCTTCAGGATTACCTCGCCCGTCTGTTCATCAAGTGTGGCTGTAGAGAAGATGCCAGGAAGGGTGTTTGCCTTCAACTTGGTAGAGAATATTTCCTTGCCATCCAACTTGGCGAAGATGCTGTCGCCTACTACTTTCAGCTCGATGTCATACCACTTGCCGGTCTCGATGCTGCCTGGGGTAGTAGCTATCTGACTCTTGGCACCATTCACGATAGACTCCACACCGTGCTGGGTATTGTTCCAGCCACCGAGGTTCAACCAGCAGTAGTTGTTCTTATCCACGTAGTTAAAGATGATAAGGAAGCCTTCGTTTCCGGCATCCTTCTTCGCGCGTACCTTATATATATAGCCGTTGCTGGTAATCTCGCCTGGGTTCAGACGGATGCAGCTTTCTTCGTTGCTGGTCTGCTTGATGAGGCTACCCTCTGTCTTCCACTGTCCACGGATATCGGTAGGCAACTCCTGCAAGGTCATCGGCAGCGCCTTGCCGTTCTCATCGCTGTAGCCCTTGTCCTCGAAAGAAACCTGAGTGCCCCATGTTCCCATACCTACACGGCAGATAGCTGGCTTCACCTGGGTCTGCTCATATTTGTATGGATTCTCCTGGCTCACCTTCAGTACACGGGTACCGATGTTGTTTGCCATCACGTTCTGAACGTAGTAAGATGGAGTTCCGAATACCTTGTCTGATGTATACTGAATCATATCCGGTGCCCACATACGGTTGTTGAGGTTGGCGAAGATAGGAGCGTAGGATGCCATGGTCACGATGTCAGAGTTGTTCTCGATGCCCATCATATAGACAGCCTCACCGAGTGCAGCATCGAGCGAACCCATATTGCCGAAGCCCTGGGTTACGGCATATTCACCTACATAAATCTCGCTGCCCTTACGGTCGTAGTTATCATACTTGTTGAAGTTCTCGGCAAACCAGGCAGGATTTCTGTAGTAGTGCTCGTCGAGGAGTTCTACGCTCTCGTTGCTTTCCCACTTAGGATTGTCATCGCCCCAAGCCACCACGTTACCGATGAGGTGCATCTTAGGATATTTTGCCAGAACCGCATCCTTGAACTTCTTGAAGCGCTCGTAGTAATGGTCGCTCTGAGCCGCAGGATCCGGCTGGTTGTTCTCATTACCAATCTCCAGATACTCGATATTGTATGGTTCCGGATGACCGTTCTTAGCACGGAGCGCACCATATTTAGAGGTAACAGGACCGTTGGCATACTCCAGGGCATTCATGCACTCATCAATCCAAGGCTGGATGCTGTCTACAGGAGTCATACCGCCGTGCCACAAACCTACGTTTACAACATAGAGAGGCTTGGCGTTCAGATCCTCGGCAAGCTGCAGATACTCATCAAATCCCATACCGTCGCTGGTACGGTAGCGCCAGTTTACGTTCTTATGGCCCGGACGTTCCTCGATAGGACCGATAGTCTTCTCCCAATGGAAAGCATTCTCAGGAGATTCCTGTCCCTCTACGTAGCAACCGCCAGGGAAGCGGACGAACTTAGGATGGATGTTATAGAGAAGCTGAGCCAGGTCAGGGCGCAAGCCATTCTCGCGATTCTTGAAAGTAGGAGGGAAGAGGCTTACTACATCGAGAACGATGGTACCTTTTCCGTCGGCTACGAGTTCGAACTGAGCCTTGGCATCGTTTCCGTTGGCAGTCAACTCTGCCGTATATTTGGTCCACTTCTTGCCAACCTTGGCATTGAGTGCTGTTTCTGCATACACCTTATCGCCCTTGTCGTTGGTGAGGCGAGCCTTCAATCCGCCCTTGTAGCTACCCTTAGCCCAGAAAGAGAGTTTATAGGTTCTGCCCTGCACGGCGTTGATTCCCCAGAAACCCTCATTGATGAGAGAGGCTGTAGCTGCAGGCTTGGCAGCGATGGTAAGCTGGAGTGCCTTGCCCTGTGCATTGTTGAGCAAACCCTTATTGATGAGTTGTGCATTGATCTTTGCACCTTCTTGAGCGGCAGTTTTCCAGGTAGGAATATTCTTGTCATCGTCTTCGAAAGAACGGTTGCTGATGAGTTCGGCATAGAGACCGCCATCTGCAGCATGGTTGATATCCTCGAAGAAGATACCATAGAGGTTAGGAGATACCTTGATACCTGGGTTAGAGGCATCTACATTGATGGTAACCTGTGCGTTGGCTGCCAAAGCTGAGGCCAACACTGCTGAAAGTAAAATCTGTCTTTTCTTATTCATTTCTTATTCTTAGGTTTGTTTGTTTACTTGTTGGTTGGCATGAAATCAAGCTAAGTCTGAATTCATGCCGCTATTAATACACAGTTGCAAAAGTACACAAAAAACACAAAGAAGAGGTGGACAAAAAGCGAATTATAGTGTAAAAGGTGGATTTTCTGATGAAAATCCACCTTTTTGTCGATTAACTTTGTGTATATTAGGCTTTGCGAAAGAATAGAAAGTGTTGGTAGACTTCCTGCGGAAGTTGGGAACAGAATTCGTTAAATTAACCAAAATCTAAAACTTGAACCAATTTGAACAAGGCGGTTTATAATTAGATTGTGTAACTTTGCATCCATAAATGAGATTCTAATTTCTATTATAAAATATGAATGACAGTTTAATTAATTATTTAATTTATGTAAGTTCTCTTTAAAAGTGTAAAGTTCTATAATTATCAAATATTCATAAACTATGAAGAAAAAGCAAATGAAAGCAAGTCTATTACTTGCGTCTTTATTGACGTTGGGTTTCTCGGTAACTGGGTGTACAAATGACGATTATGATTTTGACCAGATTGATGCTACGATGGGATTTGGTAGTGGCGAATTGGAAATACCTGCCAGTTCTACCATGAACATTCCTTTGTCTGATATTCTGGAACTCGAAGAGAATGGTAGTGTGAAGATTGCCGCAAATGGTGATTATCTGTTCCAATTGACAGGTTCTGGTGCATCATCTGCTTCACCAATGATTTCTCCTATTGTTCTGAGGGGTAATTCTTATTCTAATACGCTAACCTTAAATGCCAATTCTGCTGCCAAGTGTACCCGTGCAGCTGGTAGTCATCTCAGTTTTGTCTCTCCTAAGGAGTTGATGTTTAAATATAATGGTACGGATGCTGCTGTGAAGATCCTGAAAAGTGCTGAGGTGGCTGGCGAAATCGAACTGAAGATTAATCTCACTCTTGGTGGTCTTTCTTCTGCCATCACCAATATTGATAAGGCAACCCTCACCCTTCCTGGCTATCTGGAGATTTCACATGTCTCTGGTAATGGCAATGGCGTTCCTATGGTTGATGGTTCGAAGATTACGGTGAAGGATGTTTCTACAAGCAGCAACCTGCAACTCACCATCAAGGCTAAAAAACTGGATTTTGAAAAACAGGATGCCTATGGTAAGGTCGTTATCGGCAATAATGGCTCAATCAGGATGGATGGTTATTTCGCCCTCGGTATTGAGGCTAATGTAACGAGGGTTCCTACATCTGCACTGACCATCGGTGCCAACGTGAATGTCAATGATATTACCTTGAAGTCTGCTACCGGTATCTTCGACCCAGAAATCAATATCTCAAGCTTGGGTGATGTATCTGTGACTGGCGTTCCTGACTTCCTTTCAGAAGATGGCGTAAGAGCAGACTTGGATAATCCTCAGATTATTCTTTCTATCCAAAATGATATGGATGCAGCGGCAAATGTGAGTGCAAAGGTGATTTCTACCAAGAACGGTCAGAACTTGGCTACCGTGCAACTCCCTGAGATGAATATCTGCAAGACTACTGTTGCGCCAGTGACCAAGATCTGTATCTGCCGCCATAAGACTGCAGAACTGACTGCTCAGTATGGTGCTGCCAATGTATATGAGGTGAGCAACCTGGCTACACTCATCAACCAGCATATTCCAGACCACGTACAGATTACCGATGTAGAGACGAAGGCTGATCTCAGGCAGGAAATGACTATCGAGTTCGGCCGCAATTATCGTATCGAGCCAAGCTACGAGATTTATGCACCGTTGGCATTTGCCGAGGATGCAGTCATCGAATATGCTGATGATTTCGACGGTTGGAATGATGATCTGGATGATCTGGAATTGTCTGAAGGAACTTATGTTCGACTGACAGCCGATGCGCAGAACCTGGTTCCTGCTACCCTCATCGTAGAGGCAACTCCACTCGGAGTGGATGGTACTGATATCAGTAACCTGATTGAAGTGAATGTCAAGAAGGGTACTGTGAAAGCATCTGCTGATGGCGTGACAGCCGTGAACTCTCCGCTGGAAATAGAACTCCGTGAAAAGGTAAAGGGCGGATTGCAGAAGCTCGACGGACTCTCTTATAAGGTAAAAGGTAAGGCAAGTCATGATGGAACTACCGTGACCGGTATCAACCTCAACTCTGAGAAGCATACCCTGAAGTTGGAAAACATCAAGGTGAAACTCGTGGGTAAGGTGATTGGTAACTTCAATTAATGACAGAGAGTAGTAACAGAATAATAACACACATAAAAGACAAAGAAAATGATGAATAAAATATATAAGCATCTCTTGGCTGCCTCTTTGCTGATGATGGGTGGCACCGCAATGGCTCAGACACTCAATTCCGCTTACTTTACTGACGACTACAAGTTCCGTCACGATATGAACCCGGCTTTTGAGAACAAGCAGAACTATATCACCATCCCAGCTTTGGGTAATATCAATGTCAACCTGCAGGGCAACTTCGGCTACCAGGATATTGTACTGAACAATCCGATGTACGGACAGGAGGCGGGTGCCAAGAAGATGACTTCCTTCATGAATCCTTATATTTCTGTCGATGAGGCGCTGAAAGGCTTCAGCAAGAGCAACAACCGCATACAGGGAGATGTAGGCATCGCCATTCTTTCTGCCGGTTTCAAGGGCTTTGGCGGTTATAATACCATCGAGGTGAATGCCAAGGCATCTTTCGGCGCTTCCCTGCCTTATGAGTTGTTTGAATTTGCCAAGAATACGGGCAATCAGAATTATGAGATTGGTGATGTGAGCATGATGGCTCGCTCTTATGCTGAATTGGCATTGGGTCACTCTCATCAGATTAACAAGAAACTCCGCATCGGTGCTAAATTGAAGTTCCTCTTCGGTGTGGCTGATGGTGATGTTCGTCTGGAAAACCTGCGTGCTGACCTCTCTGGTACAGACAAGTGGATTGTTTCCGGCAAGGCGAATGCCCAGGTTTCTATGAAGGGCTTTACTTATAAGACTTCAAGAGATAAATATAACAACCCGGAGAAGGGGGAGTACGAAAAGATAGATGATGTAGATGTTGATGGCGCAGGATTGGGTGGTTTCGGTATGGCACTCGACCTCGGTGGTGTCTATAAGTTGAACGATAACCTGACCCTGAGTGCTTCTGTTCTCGATTTGGGCTTCATCAACTGGAGCAACAATATGAAGGCTGTGAACAGAGCTGAGAGCTTTGAGTTCAATGGCTTCCATGATACTGCGGTAAGAGAAAACAGCGGTTCTACCATCGATGACAAGTTGGATGATTACGGCGACCAGATTACCGACTTCATCAACCTGAAGGATTTGGGCGACCAGGGTAGCCGTACTACCGCTCTGGCAGCTACGCTCAACTTTGGCGCAGAGTACAGTTTGCCAGCATACGACAAGTTGTCCTTCGGTTTGCTGAGTAGCACCCGCATCAATGGTGATTTAACCTGGAGCGAGGGTAGACTCAGTGCCAACTGGAAACCATTGAAGTGGTTGGATGGTGGTGTCAACTTTGCAGTCAGCAGTTTTGCTACAAGTATGGGTTATGTTCTGAATATCCATCCTAAGGGTTACAACTTCTTCATCGGTATGGATCACATCTTGGGCAAGACCAGCAAAGAGTTCATTCCTCTCAGTTCCAATGCCAGCATCGCATTGGGTATGAGCGTTACCTGGTAACAGATAATTGCAGGTTTGAGAAGTAGGAAAATATGATAATGAGGGTGTGTCATAAGTCTATGGCGCACCCTCTTTTATGTTATTTATAGTATAATCCTAGAAGTATCGTAGCCTATTCCAAAAAGGGAATCATATAATATCGTCTGCAAATTTTACTTTTTCCGATCTTCTCTATTATAAACAGGCAGGAAGTTCACAAAAGGGCATAGTTATCTCTGACGATAAAAAAACAAAATTGAGTTTTATCGTTTTATACCCAAATATTTCTTCAAATTGAATCCCATTCCGAACAATCCTAGATCCATGTAAACCTTGTCCATTCCAAAATGCCTGAATCGCTTATAATGCATATCTGCCTTCATCTGCCCAAATACAGCTTCCGGCTCTATCGGTCGCTGGCTTCTGTGTTTCAAGCCCTCTTCAGACGTTAGTAGCAGGAAGGCTTCCTTTTTATATGCATTCAGTTTATGGTTGACATATATGGTTCTGTTGCCTTTGGATTTCTTGCAGAGACTTCCAAGCGGACATCCATCACATCGTTGTGCTCTATATAATGTAATGACAGACACATAGCCGGAATCACTTTTCGTTTGCCGTTGTCCACAAGGTTCCATGTGTTGTCCCATGGGGCAGACATAATAGTCATCATCCCTGTTGTAGTAGAAGTTCGCTTGGTTGAAGGCATCCTCCTTGAAAGGCTTATGCTGTTCCTTGTGAAACCAGTTGTACTTTACATAACCCATCATCTCTTCCATCTCTAGGTACTCGTAGTTCTCCTCCGAGCCATACCCTGAGTCTGCGGTGACGCTCTTGGATTGCTTTCCATATCTTTTCTTGTACTTATCCAAAAAAGGCTTGAAGGTCAGGGTGTCTGTTGGATTGGGATAAAGGGCGAAATTCGTCCAATATTGATTCTCTGTCGCAATTTGAAGGTTATAGGCAGGCTTTGTCTGCCCATTGTTCATGGCATCTTCCTTGAGGCGCATGAAGGTCGCATCGGGATCAGTCTTGGAGTAACTGTTTCTCTCGCCCAGTATATCCAGTGATTTTTCATACTCGCACAGTTTGTCCGAGGCTTTGAACAAGTGATCTATCTGAGTATTTAGCTTTTGCTTCTCTCTTCCTGTAAGCTTTGCCTTAGGAAGGTTCTTCGCTTGCCTCTCACACAAACGTGCACTTCTCTTTACATCCTTGGCGGAAGTGGCTGGCTCGCAGTCTTCTTCCTTAATGTCACTCCCGCCATTCAGGCGAATTTGTTCTTTTATCTGAGCCAATGCAGCAGAGGTCTTTTCCAAGAGCTTAGCCCTGTTCTTTTCCACAGTCTTCTTCCATACAAACGTGTACTTGTTTGCTTTCGACTCTATCTTAGTACCATCAACATATTGTTCCTCCAGACTAATCACGCCCTTTTCAACCAATATGGAGACGACTGCATCAAAATAAAAGTCGATGCATTTAATCATATGATTGGATCTAAAGCGGTTGATTGTTGCGAAAGATAGTTGCTTACCTCCACAAATCCACATATAGCGAACATCGTATTTAAGTGCGTCCGCTATGCCACGACAGGAATAAACGCCATTGATATAGGCAAAAACAACTAAACTTAGAAGCATCTTCGGACTATAAGGAGGAGCACCAATCCCATCATAGGTATCCATGAGAGGGTTGATGTCCATACTGCGAATAATATGATCCACCATACGAACTTTGCTGTCTTTTGGCACATAATCATCGAAAGAGTTAGGAAAAAAGCTCAATTCGTGCCGAGTTTCAGATTTTATTTGTATCTTTGCCATACTTAAAGAAGTTTTCTGCAAAGATACAAATCTTTTGCGGAAAGGCAAAGCCCGAGCTTGTGAAAGTTTGGGCTTTGTTGTAAATAAAAACAATTTTTTCAGTTCCGTATCTGGAAAAAGGAGAAAAAACGAAAAGGGTGCGCCATAGACTTATGACACACCCTCTTTTGTCGATTAACTTTGTGTATATTAGGCTTTGCGAAAGAATAGAAAGTGTTGGTAGACTTCCTGCGGAAGTTGGGAACAGAATTCGTTAAATTAACCAAAATCTAAAACTTGAACCAATTTGAACAAGGCGGTTTATAATTAGATTGTGTAACTTTGCATCCATAAATGAGATTCTAATTTCTATTATAAAATATGAATGACAGTTTAATTAATTAAAAATAATAGGGTGTCCAGTTCCATGTTCTCGTTTTTGATTATGTTTTAGTAACTTAGCACACTGTAAATCAGTAAATTAAGCACAAAATATAAGACAAATTTAACTGTCAAAAAGTCTGATGTAGATTCGCACAAGATTATAGTTTATTTAGCGAATGATTATCAATGACTTAGATGGTTATTACATTGTTTTTGATACTAAAAACTGGAACACAGAACTGGACACCCTATAAAAATAATCAAATATGAACAAAAAACTTTACTTATTAGTTCTAGGAGCTGCTTCGCTAGCCTTACAACCAGTAAATGCTAGAAGCCAATTTACTAAAAAGCAAGTAGCGAAGGTGGTTAATACTGATGTCGCAATTAGTCTTGCGACTTCAAGTGACTCTGATCATACAGTAATTATTGTGCCTAATATCATCTCAGTTGTCAAGCCTGCTGATATGCCAGTAGTTTCTTTTGGCAGTAAGAAGGAAGACCAATTGCTTGGATGTGATGTTATTTATAACTCAGATTCGTTGAATGTTTTACCAACCCGAACATTCGATGAGAAGGGACGATTGGCTTATGTGAAATCACCTGATGGAAGTTATGAACGCTATGCTTATACTGAGGATCAGCAAGGCAGAACAGTTAGCGAGGATAAGTATGAGCATAAAGCTTCAGATGAGGCTGGCAAGGAAACACTTCTTTGCAGCAAGACTTATGGCTACGACCATCTTGTAGGCGATGATACCGATGGTAAGGCTTATCTGATGAAAGAGATAACTTATGGTGTAGATTATTTTTTTCAGATTCATTATATTTCTAAAATCAAAGAATACAACTGGTATGAGGCTGGAAACTGCTTCGTTCTTACCGGTCAAAAGAATAATATTAAGGTAACTGTTGAAATCAATGGTGACGTTTGTGAGGCAACAGCCTGGAAAGGAGAAGAACTCAAAGACGGATGGGGAAATTGGAGTAAAATCATAGAACAGGTGTGGAATGTGACAGACAATTCTACCATTCATAAAGACTATAGATATGGTAGTTCTTCGGTGAGCGGAAACAAAAAAGAGGTGACTTCCGCAAACGGATATACTACTATCATCAATTATAACTATTCTGCAGACAAAGGAGGTTCATGGATTCTTACTGATAAAACGGTTAAGACAGATAATTATGATGATCCATGGATTTACGATGGTAAACATCGTGAATGTATCACCTATACCTATGATCGTGAAAAGAAGGAATTCATACAGAATCGTTATGATGCTTATGACTGGATACGTCAAAATCCGAACATCTTGCAACGGACTTATAAGTATGGTGGAGATATGACTCGTAGATTCTTGGAGTATGATGATGCAGGAAATCTCGTTAACTATGATGGTGTATATCCTTTTAAGGATGGAAGATATTGTTCTGAAATATATAAACATATAGGTAGCAGTTCTCAAGAATTGGATGAAATCACCTGGGTTTACTATGCTACCGATGGAAAAGAAGAAGCAAGATATAGATTATGTGATGTGGATGCTTCTAATAGACCAACCAAACCTCTCGAAATTTTCAAGAATGGTAAATGGGAGAAGTTTGCGATTCCTGATGAGACCTTTAAACTGGAATTGGGAGACTATGAACTCTGTCCTTACTATGAATTCAATAAGGACGGATATGTGACAAAAAATCAAAAATATGATAGTGATGGCGGTTATCTCTTGACTTATACTTATACAGAGAATGGGTATACAAGAAAGAGGAAAGATAGCTATAAAGGGCCTGATTCTTACGACATGAAAGAATGTTATATTGATGATAAAGGAACTTATCATGAAGTTGAGTTGGAATATGAGGATGGCGAAAAGAATTATGGACATAAGCGCTCTTTAACCTCTGATGGTATAGAATTTACTTATTCTTGGTCTTATGAAAATAATGACTTTGACCCAGAGCCACGTACGAGTGTTTTTCCTATCACAGTCGAAAATAATGGCGTCAGTACCACTATCTATCGTGATTTGCAAGATGGTAAGATTGTAGAAACCAGTAAACGTGAGGAGACAAATAATGAGAATGGAAGTACAACCATTACTTATGATAAGGTAGGCGACGAGTGGCAGCCAAGCAGTAAGGAAGAAAGCAGCTATGTTGCTAAGCCTCAGTTTGCATTGATAATGCCAAGTTCTCCGGTAAAGGCATATAACAGTTCTGCTTATATCAGCGATATTGATTCTACATTCTTTGCAGATAAATCTGATTTATCTTCTCATGCCAACTATACATGGGATGCATCTTCGGATTCCTGGAAAGCCGATTATGTAAATGAATCGACATGTAACGTAGAGGGTAATACACTTACTTATACTGTTAAGAACAGTTATATAGAAAGCATCATATCCTATACCCGTGATAACGACAACCGACTGATACAGTATACAGAGAATAGCTCTACTGCAACAAGAGCAGCTGCAAATACTTCCTTAATCAAGGATTTCGAATACGATAAGAAAGGAAGATTGGTCTCTGTAACCATCACAACCGATCATGTAGAAAAGTATGTAATGAAATATGGTGATGAGGCAACTGGTATCAATCCTGTGGTAGCAGCTCCTGTATCTGCTATCCATATTTCGGTATCAGGTAAAATGATTACAGCTGAGGGATGCAAGCAGCTTGCTCTCTATTCTCTTGATGGAAAAAAACTGGCTGCCAGTCAAAACGCAACCATAATGGCTCCTACTACTGGTGTGTTCATCATAGTAGCTGATGGCAAAAAGATAAAGATGGTTATCCGATAATCATCCTTTTCTAAATATAAAACAAAATCCTCCCGAATTTATTTATTGCCAGTAAATAAATTCGGGAGGATTTGTCTTTATGACCTTCACGCCGATAAAGGTGGGGAAGAAAAGAGCGTTCTTATTGGTTGTTATAATCAATCATTACTATTCTCTTTAAAAATCTTGCAAGCCTTGTTTCCTGCGATATAAGCTACGTATGCTTTTATTTGATAGTGAGGATAGGCTTTCTGCATATCTGCTGCATAAGCCTTCACCTGTTGGGCATCTTCTAGGTGTGCCTCTTCCAATTGATCAACAATGCCTGCGTCTCTTGACTTGAAATACTTAAACTCAATGATGCGACAGTCGTTGTGGAATAATGTGCCAGGAATGCCGGTCAAGACTAAGTCGGCACGACCCGATGGCAAGTTCTGTTCGATGGCGAATGTATAGCAATTGCTCAAGTAGCGGCTCAGCAACTCGAAAAATGAACAGCGAATGAAATTCTCGTTCATCTTGTCAAAGGCTTGGGCTGGAAGCTGACCTAAGTATTCCTTCACATAGTTATGGAATAATGGCTCCAGTTCTCTGTCTCTGGCAAATGCCTCGTATGCAGGAACAAACTTACGGGCATTGTCACTGATACTATTCAATTCGTTGTAGTAACTCATATATACACTCTTGGTCGTCAAGTTTGGCAAAGCCATTTTGTAATTGTCCTTCAGGGTGGTCATACCCAAGTAGTAGAGGCTGATAGGGTAGAACTCTGGGGAGAAGAACTTTTGCTTGTTGAACTTGCTGCGTAAATCGGCTTGTGAATAGTACAATTCTCCATCCATCAACAGGCTGTCGAGCATTTCTTTGGCATTGTCAAGCGTGATGGTCAATCTTCTTATCCAACTAGTGTCAGTACGTAGGTTCTCATCTACCATTTCCGTAGGGATGCCGCCTTTCAGTTCTGCAAAGTTCTTGAGGAAGTAAGTCAGAATGGTAGAGTTAAATAATGGTTCTGCATTTGGTAAAAAGTGGTAACCATCATAATTGTTGAGTATTAGAGTCCATAATTCCTCGAAAGAGGCTTGAGGGCCATATTTATTGATGACATACTTCAGATATTGGGCTGCTTCCTCATGGGTAAAGCCTAATAGGTTGGTAAATTCAGGCTTCAGTGTCAACATCTCTGCGATGTTGTAGCCACTGGTTAAGTCATCCATGGTGACAGGCAGTACTCCTGTGCAGAAGCAGGTGCGGATGGTACCTTCGCCAATGCCTGCCTTGATAACCTTGAAGAAAGTTCGTAGAAAACTTTCCCCTGTGGTCAGGTCCTGGTACAGCGAGTCCTTAAAGACAACTAGTAGCTGGTTGGTAAAGTTGTCGTATTCATCTATTAATATATAAAGAGGTGGAAGATTATGGGAAGAGATAAACTCGCATACTTCAACCAACATGTTGGAGGCATTGCCATCCTCTCTGAACCTGAAATCTCCAAAAAGGTCTCTGTTGCGTTCCACCAATGTACGGAGTGAACTGCAATTCACGGCGTTGAAGTTCTTCTCGATGTCTTCCTTCTTGCTGGCAACGGAAGTTGTGGAAAAGTCATATCTTACAACGAGATATTGGTTGTGCTCGTTTGTTGGGTGTTCGCCAATCCAAGTTCCACCAAACAATTCTTTGAATTGTGTTGCCATGTTACGGTCGTAATAGTGAGCCAACATGGAAACGAGCAGACTCTTTCCGAATCTGCGAGGACGGAGAAAAACTGGTGCTTTGTAACGCTCAAGCAGTGGAATATAGTTGGTCTTGTCCACATAATAATATCCCTTGTGGCGAATCTCTGCAAAGTTCGCCACAGCGTATGGAACGGTAATATCTGCCTGTGAGTATGTCATGGTCTATCTCCTTTTTGTTGCAAATGTACGATTTTTATTTATTACTACCAAATAAAATCGAAAGATTTTGTTTAATATAGTAATACCAGTCCGGCAAAAGCCGAGTAGAGTATCATGCGGATAGGATTGATCTTCATCACCTTCACGCCGATAAAGGTGGCAAAGAAGAGGGCGATGGAGATGTAGAAATTCCAGGGATTGGCTGGCGTAGAGAAGTTCTCGCCATTTATCAGGAGCAGGGCTGCGGCTCCTACCAGACCGACGATGGCTGGGCGAAGACCGATGAAGATGCTCTGGACGGCTGTGGTGTTCATATACTTGTACAGCATCTTGCTGATAAGAATCATCAAAACCAAGGATGGGAGTACCAGCGCAAAGGTTGCCATGGCACTTCCGAGTACAGCCATCATGCCACTCATGCCAGCATTATGGACAGCTGTATAGCCACAGTAGGTGGCGGTGTTGATACCGATAGGTCCCGGTGTCATCTGAGAGATGGCAACCACATCGGTAAACTCTTGCATCGTCATCCAATGATACTGCGTAACAACCTGTCCCTGAATCAGGGATATCATGGAATAGCCTCCTCCGAATCCGAAGATGCCTATCTGAATGAATACGATGAAAAGCTGAAGAAATATCATCATTATGTTTTAAGCTATTTACTTTTTTACCTTTTTCCCCTTTTACCTTTATTCCGTTGGCTGGATAAACTGTCCATAGATGTAGCCACCTATGGCAGCTGCGATAATCACCCAGATTGGGTTGACGCCCAAAAGCCAGATCAGAAGGGCGGATAGAATAGGAATCCAGCAGTTGACAAGCGAAATACCGGCACTCTTGGCAAGCGAGAATGTAGGTACGGCTATCAATGCCACGACGGCAGGACGGATGCCTGCAAACATAGCAGCAACAACCTTGTTGTCTTCAAACTGATGGAAAAACATGGCTATCGCTAAGATAATAAGGAACGATGGCAACGAAGCGCCGAGGGTGCAGACGATGGCTCCTGGTGTCTTTGCCAACTTATATCCGAGCATGGAACTCATGTTGATGGCCAAGGCGCCCGGACAAACCTGGGTAGTAGCAATGGCATCCAAGAATTCCTCCTTCGTCATCCAATGATGCTTGTCGACGACTTCGGATTCTATAATAGGAATCATGGCATAGCCACCACCAAAGGTGACTATGCCAATCTTCAAAAATGTTTTGAATAATGTAAGATAACTTACGCTATTATTCATTTTTTACCTTTTTATTTTTTTACTTTTTCAAAGCTCTTTCTTCAATCCACTGACGTGCATTGACAAATGCCTCAATCCAAGGAGTAACCTCGTCGTTGCGGCGATCGGCTGGATACCAGGCGTTCTGCCATGGGAAGATGGCACGCTCCAAGTGTGGCATCATAGCCAAGTGGCGACCATCTGCAGAGCAGATACCTGCTACATTGTAGTCACTGCCGTTAGGATTACCTGGATACTCAGCGTAGTTGTACTTCGCAATGATGTTGTAGTGATCCTCTGGCTCTGGCAAGTAGAAACGGCCCTCGCCGTGAGCTACCCAGATACCGAGCTTATCACCGCTCAGGCTACCGAACATCACACTGTCGTTCTGAGGAATGGTCAAACCGAGGAATGTGCTCTCGAACTTCTTGGATGTGTTGTGGCAGAGGTGTGAACGATGCTTGTGCTCAGGATTGATGAGGTTCAACTCAACCATCAGCTGGCAACCGTTGCAGATACCGAGTGAAAGGGTATCCTCACGGGCATAGAACTTATCGAGTGCCTCTTTAGCCTTAGGATTGTAGAGGAATGCACCAGCCCAACCCTTGGCAGAACCGAGAACATCGGAGTTAGAGAAACCACCGCAGAATACGATGAAGTTCACATCCTCCAGAGTCTCACGACCAGAAATCAAGTCGGTCATCATCACATCCTTTACATCGAAGCCGGCGAGATACATAGAGTATGCCATCTCACGCTCACCATTGGTACCCTTCTCACGGATGATAGCTGCCTTGATGCCAGATGGCTTGCGACGGTTAGCGTCGAGGCTGTAGCTAGCGAGGGTTCCCTTGAAGCCATAACCGAAGTTCATCTCGATAGGCTGCTTCTTATAATTGGTGTAACGCTTCTTAGCCATACCGTTCATGCTCTGCTTGCGGTCGAGGAGGTAAGATGTCTTATACCAGTCATCACGCAATGCATCGATATCGAACTCGTGCTCGAAGCCTTCCTTCTTGATGATGATCTTGCGGAGCTCAGGAGCTGGATAACCAATCTTGGCATAACCGATACCGTTCTCATCGAAGAATGCTTTCAACTCGTCCTTGTGAGCATCGCTTACCTGAATGACAACACCTGGGTTCTCTGCGAAGAGAGTCTTGATGATGTCGGCATCTGCGATGTCGTGGAGGTTGATCTTCATACCGCCCTCTACGTTGGCGAATGTCATTTCGAGGAGAGTTGTAATCAAACCACCGGCGCTGATATCGTGACCAGCCATTACCCAACCACGGTTGATGAGTTCCTGTACAGCGTTGAAGCAGTCAACGAAGTACTCTGGGTTCTTGACGGTAGGAACATCGCTGCCCACCTTGCCCAGACTCTGAGCGAAAGCAGAACCACCGAGACGCTGCTCGTCGAAACTGAAGTCGATATGGTAGAGGCTAGAGTTCTTGTCGTTAACGAGAACTGGGCTAACCACCTTCTTGACATCTGAAACCTCACCACCAGCACTTACGATAACGGTACCCGGAGCGATGATCTTCTCGCCGTTAGGATACTGCTGGGTCAAAGAGAGAGAGTCCTTACCTGTTGGTACGTTTACGTGGATGGCGCAGCAGAAGTCTGACAATGCCTTCACACCCTCGTACAGACGGGCATCCTCACCCTTCTGACTGCGGCAAGGCCACATCCAGTTAGCAGAGAGGCTGATGCTGTCCATGCCATCTGCCAATGGAGCCCATACGATATTAGTCAATGACTCTGCTACTGAGAGTACAGAACCTGCCTTAGGATCGGCAAGACCAGCCTGAGGTGCATGACCCATTGCTGTTACGATACCCTTCTCGCCACGGTAGTCGAGTGCTACGACACCACAGTCTGAGAGTGGCAACTGAATCTGACCCTGCCCCTGCTGACGGGCAATCTTACCTGTTACGGAACGGTCTACCTTGTTGGTCAACCAGTCCTTACAAGCAACAGCCTCCATCTGGAGAACACGCTGCAAGTACTCGTCGAGGTTATCTGCAGAATAAGTTACATCTTCATATTTACGCTCTACGGTCTCATCTACCATCACAGTCTTAGGAGTATGACCGAACATCTGAGCTACATCGAGGTCGAATGGCTTCACGCCGTCAGCCTGCTTGAAGCTGAAGTGAGCATCGCCTGTAGTCTCACCAACCACGTACATTGGAGCACGCTCACGGTCGGCAATCTTCTGAACCTCGCTGATATACTTCTCGTCGATGAGCAAGCCCATGCGCTCCTGGCTCTCGTTGGCGATGATTTCCTTGGCGCTCAAAGTCTTGTCGCCGATAGGCAACTTAGACATGTCGATTTCGCCACCGCACTCTTCTACCAACTCAGAGAGACAGTTCAAGTGACCGGCTGAACCGTGGTCGTGGATGCTGACTACTGGGTTCTCATCGTTCTCAACGAGTGCACGAACCAGGTTGTAGGCACGCTTCTGCATCTCAGGGTTGGCACGCTGAACAGCGTTCAACTCGATGCCATTGCTGTAACGGCCTGTATCTACAGAAGAAACAGAACCGCCACCGAGACCGATGCGATAGTTATCACCACCTACTACGACCACCTTGTTGCCCTTCTGTGGCTCGCCCTTCTTATAGTCACGCTTTTTGCCGTAGCCTACACCACCAGCAAGCATGATTACCTTATCGTATGCATACTTCTCACCATTCTCCTCGTGCTCGAATGTAAGCACAGAACCGGTGATGAGAGGCTGACCGAACTTGTTACCGAAGTCTGATGCACCGTTGGAAGCCTTGATCAGAATCTGCTCTGGAGTCTGATAGAGCCACTTACGCACTGGCATGATGTCTTCCCAGTCGCGCTCAACATCGCTCTTGCCGTTGTCATCCTTCAAGCGAGGATAAGCAGTCATGTAGCAGGCGGTACCTGCGATAGGCCATGAACCTACACCACCACCCATACGGTCGCGGATTTCACCACCCGTACCGGTAGCAGCACCATTGAAAGGCTCTACGGTAGTAGGGAAGTTGTGGGTCTCAGCCTTCAGAGAGATAACACTCTCGATATCCTTCACCTGGAAGAAATCGCTGGTAGTCTGATCGGCTGGAGCAAACTGCTCGATAACAGGACCCTGAGAGAAAGCCACGTTGTCCTTGTAAGCAGAGAGAATCTTGTTAGGATTCTCGTTGGTGGTCTTCTTGATCATGTTGAAGAGAGAAGACTCCATCTCCTTACCGTCGATGATAAACTGGCCGCCGAAGATCTTGTGGCGGCAGTGCTCTGAGTTGATTTGTGCGAAACCGAAGATTTCGCTGTCGGTGAGAGGGCGTCCGTTCTCTTTCTCCAGCTTGTGGAGATAAGCTATTTCGTCCTCGCTGAGGGCAAGACCCTCTTCCTCGTTATACTTCTCGAGGTCATCGACGTACTTGATAGGTTCTGGCTGGTGGTTCACGGTGAACACATCCTGTCCGATACCGTTGTACATACGCTGGAGCATAGGGTCGTGCTCAGCGTTTTCGCTATCTACAGGGAAGTACTCCTCGATACGCGAAATGCCGTTAAGACTCATGTTCTGAGTAATCTCAACGGCATTCGTACTCCAAGGAGTAATCATTTCACGGCGTGGGCCGACATAGAAGCCCTGCAACTGCTGGGCGTCCTCTAAAGTCGCGTCACCATAAAGCCAACAAAGTTCATTGATTTCGTCCTGAGATGGTTTGTGGTCAATCTCGGTCGCAATCACACTCTTAGATGGAGTTCTAAAAAAAAGAATCATACTTGCTTTCTTTTATATTATTAATGTATTTATTTCTTTTCGAGTGCAAAGATAGTGCAATTTCAAGACACTACAAAATAAAACACTGTTTTTTATGTTTTTTTTGTTGAGATTTGGGCTATTCTTACCTTGAAAGGCTACATTTGGCGGTTTAGCTATAAGAAAAGTGCTTTCTGTTGCCTTTTTTGGTTAAAAAGGTGATAAATAAAGATTTAGAGGTTAAAAATGTCTAAATGCATTTGACAAATATTGTTTATTCGAGTCTTATCTGTAACTTTGCAAGTGAAAGAAGTGAATCAGTTTCTATAATGCCCTAAAATGTAGAAGCTTCCGGATAACGGATAAAAGCCGGGAGAACTCTAATATAATAGGAGGTAGAAAGCGACGTTAAGATATACTATAATCAATTAATAATAACAAGAAAATTTAAATTAGAAAGAATATGAAACAGACAAAGTTAATGGTAATGGCAATGATGGCTGTAGCTCTGATGGCTACAAGCTGTGCAAGTAAGAAGGATCTTCAGAATTGCCAGAATGAGAATAAGGAATTGTCAAGCAACTATCAGGCTACCAAGGAAAAACTGGCAGCTACAGAGGCTAGTCTGGCTGCTGCCCAGGAGCAGCTCGCTACTGCAAAGAGCGATTACGCTAAGTTGCAGAACTCGCTTGACAAGAGTTTGAACAATGCAAGCCAGAACAACGTGAGCATTGAGAAACTCGTTGACCAGATCAACGAGAGTAACCAGTATATCCGCCACCTGGTTGAGGTAAAGAGCAAGAGCGATTCGCTCAACATGGTTCTTACCAACAACCTGACCCGCTCTTTGAGCAAGGAAGAGATGAAGGAGGTTGATGTTCAGGTTCTGAAGGGTGTAGTTTACATCTCTCTGGCTGACAATATGCTCTATCAGAGTGGTAGCTATGAGGTGAACAGCCGTGCTCAGGAAACATTGAGCAAGATTGCTAAGATCATCACAGACTACAAGGATTACGACGTGCTCGTAGAGGGTAATACCGATAACGTACCAGTAAGCACTACAAGTGCCAAGATGAAGAATATCCGCAACAACTGGGACCTCTCTGCTCTCCGTGCAGCTTCTGTTGTTCAGTACTTGCAGGATCACTTCGGTGTAAATCCTAAGCGTCTTACTGCTGGTGGCCGTGGTGAGTACAACCCTGTAACAACTAACGATACAGAGGTAGGCAAGCAGCGCAACCGCCGCACTCAGATTATCATCACTCCTAAGCTCGACCAGTTCATGGACTTGATCGACAAGGCTCCAGAGGAGAAGTAAAAAGACTATTTAAAGGTAAAAAGGTAAAAGGGTAAAAAAGTAAATAAGTAGAGGCATCAGTGAGTTTTCGGGCTCATTGATGCCTTTTTAGGTATAAATATACAGGTTTTATGTTTTAAGTACGTAAAAAAGTGCTTTTTGTTATCATTTTGCTAGAATTATTCTTAATTTCCTTTCTTTTCTTGATTATTTTTATTAATTTTGCAGGCAAAATATCAAGGGTACACTTGGCTGCCCTGATCATTGTACATTGTAAATTATTAATTATACATTATATTGTGTTATGGAAAAGATTAAGATGACAACTCCATTGGTAGAGATGGACGGTGATGAGATGACAAGAATTCTCTGGAAGATGATTAAGGACGAACTGATTCTTCCTTTCGTTGATTTGAAGTCTGAGTATTATGATCTCGGTCTGCCTTATCGCGACCAGACCAATGACCAGGTAACCATCGACTCTGCTGAGGCGGCTAAGAAATATGGCGTGGCTGTGAAGTGTGCTACTATCACTCCTAATGCACAGCGTATGGACGAGTATAAACTCCACAAAATGTGGAAGAGCCCTAATGGAACTATCCGTAGCATCATGGACGGTACCGTATTCCGTGCTCCTATCACCATCCCAAGCATCCACCCTTGTGTAAAGAACTGGGAGAAGCCTATTACCATCGCCCGTCATGCTTACGGCGATGTATACAAGAGCGTGGAACTTCGTGCTGATGAGCCAGGTACAGCCAAACTCGTGTTCGAGGGTAAGAGCGGCAAGAAGCAGGAGATAGAGATTCATTCTTTCGATGGTGCTGGCGTTATCCAGGGCATGCACAATACTGATAAGAGTATCCGCAGCTTTGCTCACAGCTGCTTCAAGTTTGCCATTGATACCAAGCAGGATCTCTGGTTTGCTACCAAGGATACCATCTCTAAGACTTATGATGCCCAGTTCCGTAAAATCTTTGAGGAAGTATATGAGAGCGATTATAAAGAGAAGTTTGCAGAACTCGGTATCGAGTATTTCTATACATTGATTGATGATGCAGTGGCTCGTGTTATCCGCAGCAAGGGCGGCTTTATATGGGCTTGCAAGAACTATGACGGTGATGTGATGAGCGATATGCTCAGTACAGCCTTCGGTTCTCTGGCGATGATGACTTCTGTATTGGTTTCTCCTGACGGCAAGTATGAGTATGAGGCAGCACACGGTACCGTGACCCGTCACTACTATCGCTACCTGAAGGGTGAAGATACATCTACCAACCCGATGGCTACAATCTTTGCATGGAGCGGTGCGTTGAGAAAGCGTGGCGAACTGGATGGCATCAAGGAACTTCAGAACTTTGGCGACCAGTTGGAGGCTGCATGTTTCGATACTTTGAATGATGGTATCGCTACCAAGGATCTCGTAAACCTGATGGAAGGTGTTGAGGCTAAGGCTGTAAACTCTGCCGGCTTTATCGCTGCCATCCGCGAGCGTCTGGAAAAGCGATTGGCATAAAAACAATAAGACCTGGGGTGATTAACCTCAGGTCTTATTGTTTTAGTTATTTTTAGTTTAAATCTTGATTCTTTTTCTTGCGTTTACGCAAAGCGTCTGAATAAACCTTAAACAAATCAATGTTCAGCAACTGACAGATATGGTAAAGCATACCCGTATCTATAGTGGCTCTGCCGTATACCTTATATATATTAGTACGATGGCAGCCTAATTGCTCAGCAAGCCATACTGTGGTCTTGCCTTGCTTGTTTAATTCCTCTTTGATGATTTCACCGATTAAGGGAATTGCATTTACTTTATCTTTCATACTCTTTCAGTTGTGTTATATGCTCACTTATAGTTATATCGGGTGCAAAAGTAGTATTTCTGTTTCTAACTAGCAAAGAAACATGTAGCGAATTTGGAACACTAAGTTAAAATGTGTAACAAAATACTCGTTTTTTTATATTTTTTTTCTCTAAAGAACTAAATGTCACAAAATTGTAACTGAATGTAACGCTTATTACGAAAGAAAAGTCGTAATTTTGCAGCGGTATTTTAAATAACATGAAATATGGAAGAGAATATGAAAAGAATACTTGTTGTTGATGATGAGCAAGACTTGTGTGAGATTCTGAAATTCAATCTCGAAACAGAAGGATATGAGGTAGAAACAGCCAATTCGGCAGAAGAGGCTTTGGAGATGGACATCGCTTCGTTCGATCTGCTGCTACTGGACGTCATGATGGGAGGAATGAGCGGTTTCCAGCTGGCTAAGCAGTTGAAGGGCAATCCGATGACAGCCAATGTTCCGATTATCTTCCTTACAGCCCGAGATACGGAAAACGATACGGTGACAGGATTCAATATCGGTGCCGATGATTATATCTCGAAACCTTTCTCTATCCGAGAGGTGATGGTCAGAGTGCGTGCCGTCTTGCGCCGTACGGCTGAACAGGCTGGTGATGCTGATGAATCGAAGATCATCAACTATCAGGGACTGCAGTTGAATCTGGACAAGAAGACGGTGAGCATCGATGGTGAGGCAATCCCTTTCACCAAGACCGAGTTCGAACTCCTGCGTCTTTTCCTCGAAGAGCGCGGCAAGGTCTTCTCACGTCAGGAACTTATCGACCGGGTATGGCCTAAGGATGTGATGGTACTCGACCGCACGGTGGATGTCAACATCACCCGTATGAGAAAGAAGATTGGTAAATTTGCCAAGTGCATCGTTACCCGTCTGGGATTCGGTTATTATTTTGATGCGTAATTAGAATGTTTAAGTTAAATAGTGTAGGTAGGAAGTTGTACTTCAGTGTACTGGCGGTGTTCCTTGTGTTCGCCGTCAGTTTTATCGTGTTCCAGCAGGCACGAGAGAAACAGTATAAAATAGGTACGCTTACTATCAAGTTGGAAAATTATAATGAACTGTTGGCAGAAGATCTGGCGCTCTCTCCTGGTGAAGGAATTATTCTGCAGGATAGCATTCACAATAGGGATGTGACTGTGGCTCATGAGAAGTTGAAGGCTTTTGTACGCGAACATGAAAGCAAGGACCTTCGTGTTACGCTGGTGCGCCCGAACGGTAAGGTGATTTATGACAACATGAGTTCCGACTATGATCAGTTTGCCAACCATGCTAAACGTGAGGAAATAGCAGAGGCCTTGAAAAACAGGGTAGGCTCAAGCGTGGAGCGACAGTCTAAAACCCTGAAGCATGATTATTTCTATGTGGCTTCTTATTTTCCGGAAAGCAAGCTCATCATCCGTACGGCACTACCTTACAATAATGATTTGGCAAAATCGCTGCAGGCTGACCAGCATTTCATCTGGTTTGCCATCGTAGCCGTCATTCTGCTTACCATCGTGCTCTACCGTTTTACGGACCGTCTGGGTAAGAATGTCTCCAAACTGAGCATCTTTGCTTATAAGGCAGATCACAACGAGAGTCTTGAGGTGGAAGATCTCGCCAAGTTCCCTAACGATGAGTTGGGCGAGATAGCCGAGCGTATCATCAAGATGTATAAGCGCATACAGACCACCCGATGTGAACAGGATGTACTGAAGCGGCAGCTTACCCAGAATATAGCTCACGAGCTGAAGACTCCTGTGGCAAGTATCCAGGGTTATCTGGAAACGATACTCGACAATCCGCATATCAACGAAGAGATGAAGTCGCAGTTTCTGCAGCGCTGTTATGCCCAGAGCGAGCGTCTCACCTCTCTGCTCCGCGACATCTCTACCCTGAACCGGTTGGATGACGGTTCGGATATGCTAGATTTCGAGGCGGTAGACATTACGCAGATGGTGAGTGAAATAGCCCGTGAGACGGCGCTGGAAAGAGAGTCGCACAAGATGACTTTCGAGAATCTTCTTCCCGACCAGCATATTATCGTGAAGGGTAACCGCAGTCTGCTCTATAGTGTGTTCCGCAATCTTACCGACAATGCCATAGCCTATGCCGGTGAAGGGCGTAAGATAACGTTGAGTGCCAAGGAGCAGGGCAATAAGTGGCATTTCATCTTCAGTGATAACGGTCAGGGTGTTCCTGCCGAGCATCTCTCCCGTCTATTTGAGCGTTTCTATCGGGTAGATAAGGGACGCAGCCGCAAGATGGGTGGCACCGGTTTGGGTCTTGCTATCGTCAAGAATGCCGTTCTCCTGCATGGCGGAACCATCCGTGTAAGCAATCAGCAGGAAGGCGGCTTGAAGTTTGAATTTACGCTTAAGAAATAAAAATGTTTTTTGAATAAAATATCTAAGCGGCAAATATAAATAATCAAGTGGCTGATAAAGGTACTTAAGTAGTAAATATAGGTAAAGAAAGGCAAGACTTCTGAGAAACTTCTGAATGAGGTTTTACAGAAACCTTGCCTTTTTTGTATTTTAAAACATTTTTGTTTTCTTTTGTAAACTTTGCTTAAATTTATTATTTCTGACTTTTTTCTGTTAAAAGTATAGACGATATTTCTAAATATTGACGAAAATCAAGAAAAACTAACTTTTTTCTATAAAAATATCGATAAAGTTTGCATTAATTCAATACTTTTTCTTATCTTTGCACCCGTAAAGTAATGAGAGATATTTAAAAAAGTGTAAGAAGAGAAAAATAATTATATAAAGTTATAAGAGTTATTTAATTTTTAAGAGAGGATTTTATGGAAAAAAGATTGCTTTTCTTGTTAGTCAATCTCTTCCTTTTATGTGGGGGGCATTGGCTCAAACGAAAGTAACAGGTACCGTAGTTTCTCTGGAAGATGGTGAACCTGTCATCGGTGCATCTGTCGTAGTCGTCGGAGCGGCACGTACAGGTACCGTCACCGATATTGACGGTCACTTCTCTTTGGAGGTACCTGCTGGTAAGAAACTTGTAGTTAGCTACATCGGTATGCAGAGTCAGACCTTGACTCCAGCCGCCAAGATGACTATCCGCCTGAAGGCAGATAACAAGAGTTTGGGCGAGGTGGTTGTAACGGGTATGCAGAAGATGGATAAGCGTTTGTTTACTGGTGCTACTACAAAAATTTCTGGCGACAAGACAAAGTTGGATGGTGTCGCAGACATCAGTCGTGCCTTAGAAGGTAAAGCGGCCGGTGTGTCTGTGCAGAACGTCTCAGGTACTTTCGGTACAGCTCCAAAGATTCGTGTGCGTGGCGCTACTTCTATTTATGGTAGCTCAAAACCTCTTTGGGTGGTAGATGGTGTTATCATGGAGGACGTAACTGAGGTTGATGCTGATGATTTGTCTTCTGGTAACGCTGAGACCCTTATATCTTCAGCCATAGCAGGTCTGAATGCTGATGATATTGAAAGTTTCCAGATTCTGAAGGATGGTTCTGCTACCTCTATTTATGGTGCACGTGCCATGGCTGGTGTCATCGTTGTTACAACCAAGAAAGGTAAAGCTGGTACAAACCGTATCAACTATACTGGTGAATTCACCATGCGTTTGAAGCCAAGCTACCGCAATTTCAATATCATGAATTCTCAGGATCAGATGGGTGTATATCGTGAGATGTACAATGATGGTTATTTCTCTTTTGAAAAGAGTTTTCGTGCTTCTAACAGTGGTGTCTTTGGCAAGATGTATCACCTGATGAATACATATGATTCGAAGACGGGAACTTTTGGATTGCCTAATACTGAGGAGGCGATGAATAGCTATCTCCAGAAGGCTGAATACCAAAATACCGACTGGTTTGACTTACTCTTCAGTAATAGTATCTCCCAGAATCATTCCGTCAGCATGTCTACTGGTACCGATAAGGCTCAGTATTATACATCTTTCAGTGTGATGAACGATCCAGGATGGTCTAAGCAGAGCAAGGTACAGCGTTATACAGCCAATGTAAATGCTCTTTACAATATTTCGACGAAATTGTCTTTCAATGCCATAGCTAATGCTTCCTATCGTAAGCAGCGCGCTCCTGGTACTACTTCACAGTCTGTAAATACTGTGACAGGTGAGGTGTCTCGTGATTTTGATATCAACCCATATTCTTATGCGTTGAACACTTCTCGTACCATGGATCCTAATGAACTCTATGTGCGTAACTATGCTCCGTTCAATATTTTCCGTGAATTGGAAAACAACTATTTGAGTTTGGATGTGGTTGACATGAAATTCCAGGGCGAATTGAAATATAAGCCAATCTCTAAAGTAGAACTCGCAGTATTGGGCGCTTACAAGTATTCTACAACGACCAATGCCGCTACCATTACTGACCAGAGTAATCAGGCTTGGGCCTATCGTGCGATGGATGATGCTACGATGCGTGATGCAAACCCATGGCTGTATACCGATCCAGACAAGGCAAACTCTTTGCCATTCTCTGTATTGGAAAAGGGTGGTTTTTATCGTGAGACCAAATATAAGATGAATAGCTGGGACTTCCGTGCCACAGCTAGCTATAATGATGTATACAACAAAGACCATATCGTGAACTTATTCGGTGGTTTGGAAATCAATTCACTCGACCGTAGCCGTTCTTATTTTAATGGCGTTGGCATGCAGTATGATATGGGGTATCTCCCTGCTTTCAACTATAACTTCTTCAAGCAGTTGGAGGAGGAGAATGGTCAATATTATAGTTTGGATAATTCATATCAGCGTGAGGCTTCTTTCTTTGGTACTGCCACCTATTCTTATAAGGGTCGCTACACAATTAATGGTACCATTCGTTATGAGGGTTCCAATAAGTTGGGTAAGAGTCGTTCAGCTCGTTGGTTGCCTACTTGGAACGTGTCTGGAGCATGGAATGCTCATGAGGAGAGTTGGTTTACTAAGTTAAATCCAGTTCTTTCTCATCTTACATTAAAAGCATCATATTCATTGACAGCTGATCGAGGTCCTGCTTCCGTTTCTAACTCGTTGGTAGTGATACAGAGTTACAACCCTTGGCGTCCATTTGCCGGTGACAAGGAGACTGGACTTGAGATTTATCGCTTGGGTAATGATGATTTGACCTATGAAAAGAAGCATGAGTTGAACCTCGGTTTGGATATGGGCTTTTTGAATAACCGCATTAATGTGACTTTCGATTGGTATCGCCGCAACAATTATGATTTGATTGGTCCTAAGCGTACCATGGGTATTGGTGGTGAGATCTATAAATATGCCAATGTGGCAAGTATGCGTTCACATGGTGAGGAGTTGACTATTTCCACTCGCAACATTGAGACCAAGGATTTTAAATGGAGTACCGACTTCATTTTCTCTCACTCAAAGAATACTGTAACCGACTTGGATTCACGTGCTAACATCATGCAGATGATTACAGGTACCGGTTTCACAATGAATGGCTATCCTGTTCGCTCTTTGTTCTCTATTGATTTCAAGGGATTGAACAATAAGGGTCTGCCTATCGTTGTGAATCAGGATGGCGAGGAGACAAGCTATGGTGGCGATCTCTACTTCCAGTCAACTACAACAGATTACTTGAAGTATGAAGGTCCAACAGACCCAACCATAAACGGCAGTTTCGGAAATACCTTCTCTTATAAGGGTTTAAAACTGAATGTGTTCATTACATACGCTGCAGGAAATAAAGTACGTCTTGATCCAGCTTTCAGTTCTTCATACTCAGACATGACTGCCATGCCAAAGGAATTTATAAATCGTTGGACTCAAGCCGGTGATGAAGCTTATACGGATGTGCCAGTCATAGCAGACCAGCGCATGAAGCAGAATGACAATTATATTGGTTATCTTTATAATGCATATAACTATTCTACGGCTCGCGTAGCTAAGGGTGATTTCATTCGCATGAAGGAGATTTCTTTGGCTTATGATTTCCCAGGCAAGTGGGTTCAGGCCCTTCGCTTGAACAGCGTAAATTTGAAACTTCAGGCTACTAACTTGTTCTTGATTTATTCAGACAAGAAGTTGCACGGACAGGATCCTGAGTTTTTCAACACTGGTGGTGTGGCAACCCCAATGCCACGTCAGTTTACATTGACATTAAGAGTAGGACTTTAAAGAAAGAGAGATAATTATGAAAAAGAATAAATTATATATAGCATCGGTGGCTTTTGCGGCATTGTCATTGGTCACATCATGCGACAGCTTCCTGGACAAGTTGCCAGATGATCGTGCCGAGGTAAATACCGAGGAAAAGGTGACCTCTCTGCTTGTGTCTGCTTATCCAACAGCAAGCAGCAATCTGATATTGGAATGGAGCTCAGATAATTATGCAGACAATGGAAAGCAGTATAGTACCAATCAGGATATAGAGCAGGTTTATCGTTTTCAGCCACTTACAGCTCAAACCAATGATAGCCCAAAGAGTTTGTGGAATGGTTATTATTCTGCAATTGCAGCAGCCAACCAGGCTTTGGCTTCCATCGATGAGATGGGTAATCCGGCATCGCTAAAGGCGCAGAGAGCTGAGGCTTTGCTCTGTCGTGCCTATAGCATGTATCGTCTTGCAACAACTTTCTGTATGACTTATAATCCAGATAATGCAGAGAAGTGCATGGAACTTCCTTATCCAACAAAGCCTGAGACAACTGTAAGCCCTGATTATAAGCGTGGTACACTGAAGCAACTTTATGAGCAGATTGATGCAGATATTGAGGCTGCCTTGCCTGATGTGAGCGATGATATCTATACCCAGCCTAAGTATCATTTCAATCAGAAGGCTGCGTATGCTTTTGCTGCTCGTTTCAACCTGTACTATATGAACTATGACAAAGTGATAACATATGCTAGCAAGGTGCTTGGAGCAAATCCAGCCTCTTTGTTGCGCAACTATGTACCTTTTATGTCTTTGTCTAATTCAGAGGATATAGAGAATCGGTATATTTCTTCATCAGAGAACGCCAATCTCTTGTTGATGACGGCATTTAGTCAAATTGGTAGAAATATCAGTGGTAATGAAGCGCGTTTTTGTCACAATCAAAATGTAGGTCAGTATGAAACGATTTGGGCTAAGATGCCATGGGGAAGTGGATCCAGAGACAATACTCTCTACCAGTCAAACTTGTTGTTTGGCAATGCTCGTATTCTTATCTTCCCAAAGATGTTTGAACATTTTGAGTTTATCGACAAGATAAACCAAACTGGATATCTTCATGTTGTAGATGCTGTGTTCACTACTGATGAAACCCTTCTTTGTCGTGCTGAGGCTTATGCCATGAAGAAGGATTATGATAATGCGGTGAAAGATATCAATACTTGGATTGTGTCGCATACTATGACTGCGAATGGTACGGCAAAACGCCCAACAATGACAGTTGAAAGTATCAAGACTTTTATCGAAAACTTGCCGTATGCACCTGTTACACCAAAATCCAATTTGGAGCATAGCATTCGTAAGACATTCCATCCACAGGGATTCACGGTTGAGGCTGGTACCCAAGAGGATATTTTGCAATTCATCTTACAGATGCGTCGACTGGAGACCCTGTATCAAGGTCTTCGTTTCCTTGATATCAAGCGCTATGGCATTGAGTTCAGCCATGATGTTGACGAAGAGTCTCCTATTGTATTCAAGGCTGGTGACTTGCGAGGTGCGATTCAATTGCCAGATGATGTAATTGAGGCAGGATTACCTGCAAATCCAAGAGAAGAGTCTAACAAATAAAAAATGAGTAAACTATGAAATATATAAAATTATTCATACTGATAGCGTCAGTCTCTCTGTTTGCTGCCTGCTCAGACGATAGTCTTGATTCTAAGAGTATTTTCGATACGCAGAATAAGGAAGAGCAGAATGACTTTGACAAGTGGCTCAAGACCAACTATGTGGATACCTATAATATCCGCTTTAACTATCGATATAGTGACAAGGAGACGGACAACAAGTATAATCTTGCACCTGCCGATTTTAATAAGTCTAAGGCATTGGCTATTATGGTCAAGCATATTTGGCTGGATGCTTATAAGGAAGTGATGGGCGATCAGTTTATGAAGACCTATTCTCCTCGTGTGATGCAGTTGGTTGGTTCAGCAGCTTATGATTCTCAGTCTTCTATTGTGATGGGTACTGCTGAGGGTGGCTTGAAAGTAACTTTGTATAATGTAAATATTATCGATGTTGATAATCCAATCATAGATCCAGAAAATCCTTTCGTTGACAAGGAAAAAGGTACATACGATCTGAATTACTGGTTCTTCCATACAATGAATCATGAGTTCTGTCATATTCTGACTCAGAAAAAGAATTATTCTACTGAGTTCCAGACTGTTTCTGCCGGCAAGTATCAGACTTCAGGTTGGGTGAATGTAAAGGATGAAGAAGCTCCATCCATGGGATTTGTATCCGGTTATGCCAGCGGTGAGTATAATGAGGACTTTGCTGAGATTTTTGCCCAATATGTAACCCATTCTGAAGCAGCATGGCAAAAAATACTGAGTGCAGGTATTGTATACGAAACAGATGAAAATGGCGATTATGTGCTTGATGCAGACGGCAATCCTATAGTGAAGGATGCAAGTGGCTATAAAGCTATTATTCAGAAATTTAACATTCTCAAGGAATATTTTGCCAACACTTGGGGCATGGATATTACCAAGCTTCGTGAAGTTATCTTGCGTCGTACGGCAGAAGTAAAGGCAATGGATTTAGAAACATTAAAGTAAGACGGATATGAAAAAAATATATAACATATTATTTACGCTGATTGCGGTCTTGTCTTTCACATCTTGTTCCAACGACATAGATGAAGTGTTCGACAAACCTTCTGCAGAGCGAGTGAATGATGCAATAGCAGAGTATAAGACGGTTCTTACTTCTGCAGAGAATGGATGGCTGATGAAATATTATCCTAAGGCTAATACCAAGTATGGTGGATATAATCTGTTGTTGAAATTTGGAACAGATGGAAATGTTACTGCCATGAGCGATGCTTTGGGTGCAGACACGAAAGCCACATCACATTATAAATTGGAGCAGAGTGCTAGTATCGTTCTGTCTTTTGATGAGTACAATAAGGTGATTCATTTCTTCTCCGATCCAGCTAACCCTGATGGTATTGGTGATAATGGTAAGGGTATGGAAGGTGACTTGGAGTTCCGGGTGCTTACCGCCACTGCTGATTCTGTAGTCATGCTTGGCAAGAAGCGTGGTACAAAAATAGTGATGACTCCTATGGCGAAGGATGCCGATTGGACTGAGACCATTAATCATATAGACGATTTGGAGCAGGAAATGCAGTTTCCTAAATATACTTGCGAGGTGAATGATGTCAAGTATGTGGCAACAACAAGCTATCGTACCATTACTTTCACTAGTTCTAATGCCGAGGAAGGCTCTACAACGGAACCTTATATTGTTACAGACAAGGGCATTGAATTTTATGAGCCAATAACTCTTAATGGCGTTACTGTCAAGGGATTCAACTATAAAGGGGGCGATAACTATGAGTTTGAATCCACAGATGCCGCTGTAAAGATGTTGGGCGTTGTTCCTCCTATCAGTGAGCAGGTTATCAGTGGAGACTGGTTCTTCTCTGTAGCTAATATGGGTAGCTATACTCAGGCGTATTGGAATGCTGGTAATGAGGAGGTTTCTAAGTATTATTCTCCTTGCTATTATGCTGCTTTTACCACTTCTGCGTTTGATGGCTATGTAGGACATTGGGGAATCTTGTTCAATGTGGCAGGCTATGGTTCGTTCATAGACATTACTCCTACTATCGTTGATGATGATCATATCTCATTTGCTTGTCCTGGCAAGTTTGGTGCGAATGGTCAGTTTTTCTATGGAAGGGGTCAGCTGTATATGATTTATGCACTGACTGGTGATGAGGGAACTCATGCTGCCAACGTGGCCAAGACTTATAAAGTCGAGTTGATGCAGGGTACAACGAAACAGCCTTCTTCTATAAAGTTGACTGATGAGAGTAATCCAAATAACTGGTTTGTCTTGACAACTAGTATGCCAGAATCTCTTTTTTAGAGTTCATCCATCATGAAATAAAATTATATACATAATGTTTAATAGGATTCTTTGTGAAAAGAATACATAAAATCTCTCGTCTGGGGGCGTGCTCATTTAAGCACGCCCCTTATTTATTGTTGCAGTATAAACTGTATTCCGGAATATTTTGCCGAGGAATAAGTTGGCTGTTAATCGGAAATAGTGTACTGGCGAATGAAGAACAGCTGACTAGCCATACACTCGCCAGTTGGCTGTTCTATAGGAACAGTCAGCATAAATGCCTGAATTATTGTTGTAAGTAAGGGATAAGGAAATACTCTTCACTCTTCACCTTTCCTTCGGAATCCCCAGTGTTTATGGGCGTTTCGAGTGGTGAAGAGTTCTTGGACACTCTTCACCACTCTTCACCTTAGCTGGTTCGGCGGAGGATGTGTCATAAATTTATGATTCACCCTTTTCTTGTTGTTGGAAGAGTAAGAATATGTTGTTGGAAGAGTTATAATATGTTGTTGAAAGAGTTAGGATATGTTGTTGAGGCAGTCTGTATCTTCGGTCGCACAACAGCTGTTGTGCGCTTGCATAACAGCTGATATGCGCATGCACAACAGGTGATGTGCATGCGATGGTCAACTGTTATGCACCAACATCCAGACTTATGACACACCCTCCTCAGGGACATCTAGCGGGCTTGCGCTGCAATTTGCGCCTGTTGGTCTTTGGAATCGGTGAAGAGTGGTGAAGAGTGGGTGAAGAGTCGCTGCAAACTCTTCACCCCTCGGAATGCCGATAAACACAGGGGTTTCCGAAGAAAAGGTGAAGAGTGAAGAGTAAAAGCGTGTTCGCTTGCAGGTAAAAAAATGGGGCGCAAGCTGTTTCCATGAAAGGAATCGCTTGCGCCCCTGATATTATTGCTTATGAGTAAATGAGCACCCTAAGATTAGAACTTGTAGATAGCACCAAATGAAATGTTGCTCGCATCTACGTTAAGTCCGAATGTTGATGAGTTGTCACCATGGTCAGGAGAATAACCTTTGTAACCGAGGAAACCTACCTTTGTGATGAAGTTTACGTGGTCTGAAAGCTTAACAGCCAAACCTGGCTTGATGCCTACCTCGTATAAATCGCCACCGCCCTTGCTGAAGCTGCTGTAACCGATTGTACCCTCAACGAAGAGGTTAACCAACTTGGTTTCTACGGCTGTGTAACGTACGTAAGGAGCAACTTTGAATGTTGTAGATTCACCTACAGGAGAAAGCTTGCAAACTTCGCCCTTCTTGATACCAATTTCGAGACCAGCTTCCCACTTGTTGTTGAACTGGTAACCAATCTCAGGCATCAAGGTGTAAGCTGTCTTGCTGTCACCATCACCGATCTTGTTGCTGGAAATACCAGCTGTACCACCGATGTAAACCTGTGCGCTAGCGCAAACTGAAACGAGAGCCATAGCAAGGCTCAACATAATCTTCTTCATAATCAATCTTTTCTTTTAATTATTACTTTCTTTTATCACTCTAATCAGGTAGCTTTATGATAGCAAAGCACATCCCAGACATGCCCTGCACTCTCTAATTCGGCGGCAAAGATATAGGAAATAACTTGAAACTCAAAACTATTTCTCAGTTTTTCTCGCAAAACAAGCCGTATTGTTGATGTAAATCAAGAAAATCGGGTGTGCTGAATGTATCTAAAGCTATTTCTGCTGCAAAGCTACGATTTTTTAGTGAAACCGCCAAATAATATGAGGGAATATTTGGGCAAACCAACTTTTTTCTCTATCTTTGCATGAACAAACAGTTTGAATCTTTTTTTATTAATATCATAAATGAATCAATTTACAAAGCTGATAGCAGCCCAGCTCAATCTGAAGGAGCAGGCTGTAGAAAATACTCTGGCGCTGCTCGAAGAGGGCTGCACCATTCCGTTTATCTCGCGATACCGCAAGGAGAAAACCGGTAATATGGATGAGGTAAACATTGAAGCCATCGCACAGGCTAACGAGAAACTCTCTGAGATGGCGAAGAGAAAGGAGACTATCCTCAAAACTATCGAGGAACAGGGAAAACTCTCGGATGAACTGAAAAAACGCATCGAACAGTGCTGGGATGCCACCGAACTGGAAGATATCTATCTTCCTTATAAGCCAAAGCGCCGCACCCGTGCACAGATAGCACGTGAGGCAGGCTTGGAGCCTCTGGCACAGCTGCTCCTCTTCCAGCGTGAGCGCAATCCGGAACAGGCTGCCAGGAAGTTTGTGGGCGATAAGGTGAAGGATGTGGAGGCTGCTCTTCAGGGTGCCAAGGACATCATCGCCGAAACCGTAAGCGAGAATGAGCAGAGCCGCAATCAGATTCGCGGTGAGTTCAGACGCGGTGCCATCATCACTTCTAAGGTGGTAGCCAAGAAGAAGGATGAGGAAGAGGCGCAGCGCTTCTCTGACTATTTCGATTTCTCAGAACCATTGAAGAAATGTTCTTCGCACCGACTGCTGGCTATGCGTAGAGGCGAGGCGGCAGGATTCTTGCGTGTCAGCATCTCGGCTGATGATGAGCAGTGTCAGGATAAACTGAAGCGCCACTATGTACATGGTTTCGGTGAGTGCCAGACGCTGGTGGGTGAAGCGGTGGATGATGCCTTCAAGCGACTGCTGAAGCCTAGCATTGAAACCGAATTTGCTGCGCTCAGCAAGCAGAAGGCGGATGAGGAGGCTATTGTGGTCTTCGCCGAAAACCTGCGCCAGCTTCTGTTGGCGGCTCCTCTCGGACAGAAACGCGTGATGGCGGTTGACCCGGGTTTTGCCAATGGTTGCAAGACTTGCTGTCTCGATGCGCAGGGTAATCTGATTCATCATGAAATCGTTTATCCTCATCCTCCCCGCAACAAAAAGAGCGAGGCTACGGCTGCCATCCAGCGCATGGTAAAGATGTATCAGGTGGAGGCAATGGCTGTAGGTAACGGTACGGCAAGCCGCGAAACCAGCGACTGGCTGCATAGCATCGATTTCGTTCATCCGGTAGATATCTATGTGGTGAGCGAGGATGGTGCTTCTATCTATTCGGCTTCGAAGATTGCAAGAGATGAGTTCCCGGATGAGGATGTTACCGTGCGTGGTGCTGTGAGCATCGGACGAAGACTGATGGATCCGCTTGCTGAGTTGGTGAAGATTGATCCGAAGAGCATCGGTGTGGGACAGTATCAGCATGATGTGGACCAGACTCAGTTGAAGAAGAGTCTGGATACGGTGGTAATGAGTTGCGTGAACTCGGTGGGTGTCAACCTGAATACCGCATCGCAGCATCTGCTGACCTATGTGAGCGGTTTGGGACCTACGCTTGCCAAGAATATCGTGGAATATCGCCGCGAGAATGGAGCCTTTGCTTCCCGTGCCCAGTTGAAGAAGGTGCCCCGTCTGGGTCCTTCGGCCTTCGAGCAGTGTGCCGGCTTCCTCCGCATTCCAGGCGCTAAGAATCCTTTGGATAACAGTGCCGTTCATCCAGAGCGCTATGCGCTGGTAGAGCAGATGGCGAAAGATCAGGGCGTAACGGTGAAGCAGCTGGTAGAAGACAAGGCGCTGCAGAAGAAGATTGATATCCGGAAATATGTGAGTGCTGAGGTGGGTATGCCTACTTTGACCGATATCATGGCTGAGCTTGACAAGCCGGGCTTGGATCCTCGTGGTGAGGTAGAGAAGTTTGAGTTTGATGCCAGCATCAAGGAGATAGAGGATTTGCAGGTGGGCATGGTTGTGCCGGGCATTGTTACCAACATTACCAAGTTTGGTGCCTTTGTAGATATAGGTGTCCACAACGATGGTCTGGTTCATGTATCCCAGATGTCAAACCGTTACATTCAGGATCCTTCTGAGGTGGTAAAGCTTCATGAACATGTGATGGTGAGAGTGGCAGAAGTAGATTTGAAGCGCAAGCGCATCGCCTTGTCGATGAAGGGCGTGAAATAAAAAGGATATTCAGAATGAATCATAATAATAATGGTGATGCTCTCTTGGCAGGGGGCATCACCAGAGATTGTATAGAGTCGGCATATTGCTTTATTCATCAAAAGCTCAGGGTTTTTGAATTTTCCACCAATCCTACGCAGCGTGATGATATAGAGTATGCCATCGCCCAGTATGTAGAGGGCATGAATCCGCAGCTCTATCTTCTTCTTTCTCAAGGCAGAACGGAATACCTTCTAGACCATGTGAATTTTGAAAAAGATATGCGCGAGGCACAGGAAAAACTGGAAGGGATGATGTAGGTATCTCTCTGCTTTAGGAGAAGGATAAAATGAGTCACGTTAATTTAAGTTGATGAGGGTGCGTCATGGACTTATGACACACTCTCTTTTTAGCCATCAAATTAAATAGTATCTACAATCTACACGAGCGCCTTTCTTCGCTATTTCGGTTCCGACCATAGAATAAACAAACTTGCGAATTTCTTTGATTTCAACATCAGGTATTCTACTTGCTATTTCAGAAATTTTGCTCATAGGAAGTCTGTGTAAGTCCTCTTTGATAAGGGCTTTCAGAACATATGGTTCTATAGTTCTTAGCGTTGTGACAATATTGGATTTTGCATTCCCCTGATTTCCGCAACACTATAATTTAATGTTTTTTATAAGCACCTGAGCAACAAAAAGTTGCTCAGGATTTTTTCATGTCAGAAATTTCACTTATCTTAGTGTTGCAAAATAAAAACAAACAATATAGTAAATTAGCACATATGGGATAATTAGACTGCAAAAATTTGATGATCGGTATCCCATAATTTAACTTTTTAAAAGGGGAAATAGGAAACAACTTTCACGTTCTGTATCTTGATTTTATGCCTTTAACCGGAGTGTAAAGCAGCTGCCTTTCCCCAATTCACTATCTATGGTCAGAGTGCCCCCATGCGCTTCGACAAAGTCCTTGGAAATGGATAGTCCCAGTCCACTACCCTGTACCTTGGTGCCCGGAACTCGGAAATAATGTTCGAAGATGCTCTGGTGATAACGGGGATCGATGCCTTTTCCAAAATCACGTACGAACATTTCTATCCAGTTGTCCTTTGTTTGCCGCGCACCGATGATAATACGCCCGTTTTCTGCTGAATACCGGATAGCGTTGGAAAGTAGGTTCGTCAGCACCCAAGCTATCTTTTCACTATCAACAAACAGTTTGCCCATCTTCTCTTCCGGATATTGCACTTCTATCTGAATGTTGAACTTCTCGGCCTGTATCCGGTTTGCCTTGATGGCATATTCAATCAACTCGATAGGCTTGGTGATGCGCGGTTTCAGTTGTAACTTACCGGATTCCACCTGGGTCATATTGAGTAATTCACTGGTGATACTCAGCAACCGGTCGCTGTTATCCTGAATGCTTTGAGCCAGTTCCTTCTGTTCCTCATTCAGAGAGCCCACTCGGCAGTCTTCCAGCAGTTGCAGGCTCATCAGAATGGCCGAAATCGGTGTTTTTAGTTCGTGAGAGATGGTAGAGATGAAGGTGGTCTTGGCGGAATCCAGTTCTTTAAACTCAGTGATGTTTTTTAAGAGAATCACATATCCTTCTTTTTGCGAGGAACCTTCTCTGCCTGTCTTCATGCACCTCATTTGGAAATAGCTTTCCTTATTGTCGGCATAGATTTTAAGGGGCTCGTTTTTAGAGGTGCTCTTTTCATCGAATGCATCCTGCAATCCCCGGAGCAATCTGCGGAGAAGGTCATTGCGCAGGGCTATCTCCTGAGCTGGTTTCAGCAAGACTTCTTCTCGCTGAAGGTTGAGGATGCTGAGGGCTTCATCGTTAATGAAAAGGATGGTCATCGCATTGTCCAGTCCGATAATGGGTTCCTTCACACTGTTGATGATGGTTTCCATATAATTCTTGGCTGCCTTTATTTCAGCCAGTGTGCTAGAGTTGTAGTCAGCCAGCCGTTTAGCCATCCGATTGAAGTTTTTGGACACCTCTTCAAACTCCTTGCTTTCGAGGTTCAACCGCTGTTCGTAGTTGTGATTGGCAATTTCCTTGATACCGTCTGTAATTTCTTTGACGGGCTTGTTGATGGAGGACGGCAACTGTTTCAACATCCAAAGGCCGCAGACAATGCAGAGACCTCCGATGATGGAGACCCATACCAATGCCCGTTGCAGACCGGGACCGGCCGCCGGGCTAGTCGGTTCGGTGGCGGTCAGAATTTGTAAGTTGACGACAGAGAGTGAAACTAACAGCACAATCATGGCTACCAGCACACCGATATTCAACGTCAGTTTTGTCTTGATATTCATAAAACAATCTATTTAACCTAATTTCCGCAACACTATCATTTAATATTTTTTATAAGCACCTGAGCAACAAAAAGTTGCCAGGATTTTGCCATGTCAGAAATTTCACTTATCTCAGTGTTGCAAAATAAAAACAAACAAAATTCTGAATGACATGGCAAAAGTACAAATTAAATCTGAGAAACCCACTCCTTTTGGGGGATTTTTTTCGATTATGGAGCAATTTGATGCTCTTTTAGCTCAAACCATAGATTCCACCTTGGGATTGAGATGCACTATGTGTTTGGTTATCAATATAGCGAGATTCTAGACCATGCTTTTCTGGTTAAACCAGCGTATTACCTCAAGTCGCTTTGCAAGCAAAATCCCACTAAACCCTATAGGTTGCGGATTTGAGGTTTAGGTTTATTACTGCGGAAAGATAACCAATTTTATGTTCTCATCCGAGAGAAATCTCAAAAAAGACCGGTATCGTTTCAGATGAACTAAAGTCGAGACATAGGTGAAAGCCGGTTGTCCGATGCACAGCGTCGTGACCTGACGCTCTTTGCACACCGTTTGAATAGTATCTATGACATCCGGTGAAGCCCGCTGTATCAGTTCACCGCCCAGCTCCGCCGCCAGTTTGAAGTGATTCAGCAGATGGCGCTGGGTAGCCAATGGAATGCGGTCCGGATGTTCGGCAGGGGTCTGTACATAAAGAACCAAAAAATCCGTATCATATCGAGAGGCTAACCTGGCAGTGCGGCGAATGAGCCTTTTGGGAGTTATTTCATTGCTGCTGATGCATACCAGAAAAAGTTCGCGATGTACACCTTTCTCTCCGCTGATAATTTCGTTCTCCACTTTCCGTTCCACACGAAAGGCAACCTCTTTTAAAGCCAGTTCCCTGAGCTGAAGGATGTTTTCAGTTTTGAAGAAATGATTCAAGGCTGTTGGAATTTTTTCTTTTCGGTATATTTTTCCAGCTTTCAAACGATTGATCAGTTCTTCCGCTGTCAAATCTATATTCACAACTTCGTCTGCTTCTTCTAGCACCTTATCAGGAATCCGTTCTTTTACTTCGATGCCGGCAATTCCTTTTACCTCTTCATTTAGGCTTTCTATATGCTGAATGTTGACTGCAGTGATAACATTGATGCCTGCTTCAAGCAATTCCATGACATCCTGCCATCGTTTTTCATGCCTGCTTCCTTCCACATTGGTGTGCGCAAGTTCATCTACCACTACCAATTCTGGGTGTAACAGCAAGATGGCATCCAAATCCATTTCTTCCAATTCCTTTCCTTTATAATAGATTTTTCTCCGTGGTATAATCGGCAGTCCGGCTAGCTGTTCTTCCGTTCCAGCACGTCCATGCGTCTCGACATATCCTATTTGCACATCAATGCCGTTGTTTAACATTTCATGTGCTTCCTGAAGCATACGGTAAGTTTTTCCCACACCGGCTATCATGCCGATATAGACCTTGAATACACCCCGCTGTGAACGCCGTATCAGCTGTAGGAAATGCTGTGCGTTTTCTTCTCTATCATTTCTATCCTTCATATTTATGTTTATTTCTGTTGATATTCTTGCAATCTGCCCGAGTTGACGATTAGGGAAATCACCCTACATCCTTCTCAAAGAGGCAGATTCCGTTATTCGTCTTTCCAATATCCCCGATAAAAGAGTAGCAAGATACCGAAAATCTCCAAACGCCCGATGAGCATCAACGCAGAAAGTATCCATTTGGCTGCATCGGGAAGAGCCGCCCAGGAGAAAGCCGGTCCGAAAGCTCCCAGTCCGGGACCCACATTGCCTATGGCGGATATCACTGTACTCATGGATTCGGTCAGTCCCACTCCACAGCACATCAATAATATCCACCCTATAAAAATACATATCAAGTAAGTTCCGAAAAAAGTGAATACCGTAGCAGAGGTCCGTACTGGGACACAGATACCGTTTACTCGTACCGGTAAAACAGCCCGAGGGTGAAGCATCTGTTTGAACTGATTCCGGATGTTACGGGCAATGATAAGCAACCGCATGTTTTTGACTCCTCCGCTGGTAGATCCAGTACATCCGCCTGAAATCATGGCGAAAATCAGCAACATCCAGGTGCAAGGAGGCCATAAGTTGTAATCATCTGAAGTAAATCCGCAGGAAGTATGAGCAGTAGCTACTTGAAACAGGGCTTTACGGAAGGACGTTTCCAAATCGTAGTAGTCAGTCAGGAATAGGGCTCCAGTAATGAACAGAGTGAGTATTCCGACGGACTTCAGAAACCAGCGTAATTCTTCATCTTTCCATAAATGGCGAAAGTTACCACGCATAGCAGCCAAATAATAAAGAGAGAAATTGACGCCAGACAGAATCATAAAAATTGAAATCACGTATTCAATGTAGGGCGAATTCCAATAGGCCACACTTGCCTGCTTGGTAGAGAAGCCACCGGTTGCGGTTGTAGCAAAGGCGTGACAGACGGCATCAAACCCACTCATACCACCCCCTACAAGCAGAAGAGTTTCCACAGCTGTCAGTCCGATATAGATTGTCCACAGCCACCGTGCCATCACTTTGATTTTGGGGTGAATCTTGTCATGGGTAACTCCCGTTGCCTCTGACAGGAAGAGCTGTTGGCTGCTGCCCGAAAATAGAGGCAACAGTGCAATAGTAAAAAGAACGATGCCAAGTCCACCAATCCACTGGGTCAGACTTCTCCAGAACAACAGTCCGTGGGGAAGGGTTTCGATATGATCCAATATCGTGGCACCGGTAGTGGTGAACCCTGACATGGTTTCAAAAAAGGCATCGGATATTGATGGAATATATCCACTAAATAGGAAAGGAAGCATTCCCAGTGCCGAAAACAGTATCCACGAAAGACTGACAATACAATAACCGTCACGTCGATTGATGGATACTTCATTTCGTTTACCCCCCAACAGCAGCAGTCCACCAAGTACAACGTTAATAAGCAGCGTTTCTAAAAAATGAATATAGTCTTCTTCCTGATAGTAGAAGGAAACACCTGCACAAAGTGCGAAAAACCCCGCTTCTACCAGTACAAGCACGCCTAATGCATATGAAACATTTCGATAGTTGACCATACAGCCCCTGTTTCTCTGAAAAGAAACTTTATTGCTTTGATACCATTCTTCCATTGTTCTTTTATTTTAATTTTATTACATGAGAAACAAGGACTGTGCCATTGTTCGAAATCTTTCATTATCACTTGAAAATCAGCAGCTATGAAGATATAAAAGAGGAATGAAAAGGCAGACTGTTTTCTCAATCTGAGAAGAAACCTTTTCATTTTGAGAAAACAAGTCTTTCCTTTCCACTGTCCTTAAGAGTACAAGGTGGTGGACATGTTAAAATCCGATGCCGATCCCTGCTACCAGGTAAGTTCGGTCATATACCGGTGATACGATAGCTTGAACAGATAAGGGGATTGTTAAATGGTTTGACAACGATACTTCCTTGGAAACTTTCAGAGATACGTCTGTAAAAGCGGCTTTATGGTGATACATTCCTTTCCAGGGAGTAAAGCCGACAGCGGGAGTCAGCACTATGTCAGCAGGTAGCCGGAAGGGATAGGAGGCCGAAAGGTAAGTAGATGCCTGCAGATTGCCCTTCTCATTCTTGTCTGCCCCGGCAAACATGGTGCTCCATGAAAGGGACAGCGGAAAAGAATCGCTGAAGCAGTAAGCCAATGTAGCCTCGAAATAATGGCTGTTTTTGTAATGGCCATAAGGTTGGTTGATACCGCTCCACCAATAATCGGACAAGGTGGCCGTTAAATTCCGGTAGGTATATCCGAGGTTGATGTCCCATTCTTTGGAACCTCCCTCTTCCCATTTGGTGAGTGACTGGCTGCCCCAAACATTGAGGGAAAAACCAGCATAACCCAGCGTGAGAGAAGGCTGTACCGAACAACCGGACTGCTGATCGGCCCCGCGCCAGACATAGTCAGAAACGAAATCCGCCTTGGCATGAACGGATAGTTTGTCTTGTGCAGAAACTTGTAAAGGATATAAACAAGCCACTACTCCTATGAGAAGCAGATTTTTTTTGATAAAAGTATACATATTACAAACAGATTAATGTTTTTTTCTTATGTTCATCTAAAGCAACATTCAGTTTCAATACATTGATTTTGGAAGGCCCGAAAACGCCGAAAAGCGGTCTTTCGATATGGTTTTCCACCAGTGCTTTCACTTCTTTTTCGCTCAATCCCCTGGCAGTAGCTACCCGTTTTATCTGCACATAGGCACAGGCAGGTGTGATGTCAGGATCCAATCCGGAGGCACTGGCCGTTACCATTTCTGCAGGCACCTCCGCACGTTTCAGGTACGGATGGTGCAGCAAAAAGGTGTCTATCCGGGCCTCGACTTCTTTCAGGTAGCTTTCATTGGTTACCCCTTTGTTGCTGCCGGCCGAGCTGGTGCCGTCGTAACCGTCACCTGCACAGGAAGGTCGTCCCCAAAAATAAATATCTTGGGTAAACCGCTGTCCGACGTTGGCTACCCCCACTACTTTTCCGTTCAGGCTAACGGTTTCGACATTGCCCCCCTCACCCGGCGCGGCGAACTGGGCATACGCCCACAGGACCAGCACATAACATACGGACAAAAACACACAAAAAACAAGAGTGAGTTTTATTGATTTTATAAGATTCTTCATAATGAATATTTTTACGAGTCAATTTAAAATAATTTGAATAAATTATCATGAAAGATAGGTTAGACAAATAGTCCAACGAGCAGATCAATCAGCTTGATACCCACAAAAGGAGCGATTAAACCGCCTACCCCATAGATAAGCAGGTTTCGACGAAGCAGAGCACTGGCACCGATCGGCTTGTAGGCAACTCCTTTCAGCGCCAGAGGTATCAGCGCAGGAATGATGAGCGCATTGAAGATGACGGCAGACAGGATGGCACTTTCGGGACTGTGAAGCCCCATGATGTTAAGGGCACCCAATTGAGGAACAGAAACCATGAACAAGGCCGGAATGATAGCAAAGTATTTTGCCACATCGTTAGCGATGGAGAAGGTGGTCAGTGTACCTCGTGTCATCAACAGCTGCTTTCCTATCTCTACGATTTCGATCAGTTTAGTCGGGTCATTATCCAGGTCAACCATGTTGCCGGCCTCTTTTGCCGCCTGTGTACCGCTGTTCATGGCTACCCCTACGTTGGCCTGTGCCAAAGCCGGAGCATCGTTTGTACCGTCACCCATCATGGCCACCAGCTTGCCGGTCGCTTGTTCCCGACGGATGTAATTCATCTTGTCTTCCGGCTTGGCTTCGGCGATGAAGTCATCCACACCCGCTTTTTTGGCAATGTATTGTGCCGTCAAGGGATTGTCTCCCGTTACCATCACCGTTTTGACACCCATTTTTCGTAAGCGTTCAAATCGCTCTTCTATACCTGGTTTGATAATGTCCTGCAATTCAATGACACCGGCTACTTTCTGATTGACACAGACCACCAAAGGAGTACCTCCGTTGCCTGATATGTTTTGAATAGCATCTTCCGTTTCCTGGGGGAAGTCATGACCGGCTGCCTGCGTCAGGCTGCGGATGGCATCAAAAGCCCCTTTACGAATTTGGGTACCGTCTTTCAGGTCTACGCCAGAGCATTTGGTTTCCGCCGTAAACGGGATTATGTGGGCCCCTTTCGTTTCCGTCTGGAGTGTATGCATGCGGATGCCTTGTTCGCGTCCCAATTCGATGATGGATTTACCTTCCGGAGTGTCATCGGCTAAGGAAGAGAGCATGCATATTTCCACAAAAGGGCGCAGAGGAATCTCTTTGACCGGATGAAAGGCTGTAGCCTTACGGTTTCCGATAGTGATGGTACCCGTCTTGTCCAGTAAAAGTGTATCCACATCTCCTGCTGTCTCAACGGCTTTTCCTGATTTGGTGATGACATTGGCACGCAGTGCGCGGTCCATACCTGCAATTCCGATGGCGGAAAGCAGTCCACCGATGGTGGTAGGAATCAGACAGACAAAGAGAGACAAGAAAGCGGCTATCGTAATGGTAGTGCCGGAATAGTCGGCCATCGGCTTCAGCGTAATGCACACCACCAGAAAGACAAGTGTGAATACAGCCAGCAGGATAGTCAGTGCAATCTCATTCGGCGTTTTCTGCCGGCTAGCCCCTTCGACCAATGCAATCATCTTGTCAAGGAAACTCTCTCCGGGCTGTGTGGTAACCACCACCCGAATCCGATCTGAGAGCACTTTTGTACCCCCAGTTACCGAACTTTTATCTCCGCCGGCTTCACGGATAACCGGAGCGGATTCTCCCGTAATCGCACTTTCATCGATGGAGGCCAGACCTTCTATGATTTCACCGTCTGCAGGAATGACATCCCCTGCTTCACACTCAAAGACATCGCCTTTCTTCAGTTGGGAACTGCTTACAGACTCCAGCTTTCCATCTGTGACCCGCTTGGCAGGTGTTTCCTCACGAGTTTTGCGCAGGCTGTCAGCCTGAGCCTTGCCCCGTGCTTCGGCGATGGCTTCCGCAAAGTTGGCAAAAAGCAAGGTCAGAAAAAGAATGACGAAAACGCTGAAGTTATAGATTACCGAGCCCTGTGCACCGCTTACCGCTGAATAGACGGTCACCGGCAGCATGAAAAAGGTGGCGATTTCCACTGTGAACATAATAGGGTTTTTCACCATCAGTCGTGGATTCAGTTTGACGAAAGACTGTTTGAGACTGGCTTTCAGCTGGTCTTTCTGAAACAACGAGTTGTTTGTATTTTTAGTATTCATATTTTCTTGCTATTAATCAGTTGTAATTAGAGAGTAAAATGTTCCGTCAGTGTGGTCAGGGCCTGTGCCGGGAAGAAAGACAAGGCTGCTACAATAAAGATAACAGCAAAAGTCATGACAGCAAAGGTCACCGTATCGGTTTTCAGCGTACCAGCACTTTCAGGAATGTATCTTTTCTGAGCCAGCAGTCCGGCCAAAGCTACCTGGCCGATAATCGGAATGAAACGGCTCAGGATCAGTACAATGCCACAGGAAAAATTCCAGAACCAGGTATTGTCACCCAAGCCTTCGAATCCAGATCCGTTATTGGCCGCACAAGAGGTAAACTCATAAAGCATTTCTCCCAATCCATGGGAACCAGGATTGTTGAGCCATCCGCCTTCACTCGCCACAAAAGCCGGGGCATGAACATACAGATAGGCAGCCAGAGCCGTTCCTACCAGGATGACAAACGGATGCAGCAGCGCTACGATAGAAGCGATTTTCATTTCGCGAGCTTCCACCTTGTGGCCCATGAATTCAGGAGTTCGGCCTACCATCAACCCGCTGATAAATACAGCGATGATGAGGAACGTAAAGTAATTCATCCAGCCTACGCCGACACCACCGAACCACGTATTAATCTGCATGTTCAGCATTTCTATCATCCCTGAAAGAGGCAGGGTAGAGTCATGCATGCCGTTGACAGACCCATTGGAGGTTACGGTGGTCGCAACACTCCACAATCCGGTGGCACCAGCCCCCAAACGTATTTCTTTTCCTTCCATAGAGCCATTTTCTTGTGCAATTTCCATGTCATCAATACGTGGATTACCTCCCATCTCTTGTGATACATTGACACAGGCTCCAATCAGAAAGGCTACCAGCATAACTCCATAGATGCTGTATCCTAATTTCTTCCGTTTCACATAAAATCCGAATGCAAAAGCCATAGCCATAGGGATAATCAAGATGGACCAGCATTCTATCATATTGGATAAATAGGTCGGATTTTCCAAGGGATGGGAAGAGTTAACACCGAAATAGCCTCCGCCATTGGTACCCAACTGTTTGATGGGGATAATGGCAGCCGCCGGACCTTGTGATACATATTGGGTTTCACCTTCCAGGGTGGTTACTTCCATTTTTCCGTCAAATCCCATGGGAGTACCTTGCGTAATTAGAATAAAGCCGACAACTAAAGACAACGGAAGAAGAATACGGGTACAGCTAAGTACCAAAAATTTCCAGAAATTGCCGATAGTTTGTGTGGTTTTTTCTCCCAAAGCTTTCATAATTCCTGCCATGGCAGCCATACCGGTAGCAGCAGTCAGGAACTGGAACAGCATAATAACGAAGAGCTGAGTAAAATAGGTTAAGTTACTTTCTCCACTGTAGTGCTGTTCGTTGCAGTTTACCATAAACGAAATGCAGGTGTTGAAAGCCTGGTGAGCACTTTGTGCCAAATTGCCATCCGGATTCAGAGGCAACCAACCTTGCAAGGTAAGCAACACCATACCCCAAATGAACCAAAACAGATTCACGGTGAGTAATGCTCTCAAGAATTGTTTCCAGTTCATTTCTTCATCGGGATGAATGCCCGAAAGACGGAAAATCCATCCTTCTATCGGCTTCATAAAATCTGTCCAAACCTTTTTTCCTCGATATACACGAGCGATGTATTTTCCCAGCGGATAGCTGAGAACAACCATCAATACCACTTGGGCTACTATACCTATTATTTCTGTATTCATAATTTCTACTTTTTAGAATTTTTCCGGCTTAACCAAGACATAAGCAAGATAGCCGAACAGGATAAAACCTACGATAAACAATGCTGTATACATACCTTTCTTTTTTTATAGGTTATCGAACCAATCGATACACTTCATAAACATTTTAAAACAGGCCAATCCGCTTGCTACACAGATGGCGATTCCAATCATTTCATTCATTTTCTTTTCATTTTATTTATTACAATTATTATGAGTTATACATGATGGTATCATATAGGCAAGGGATGTGCCAAGAAAATAAATCAAGAACTAACAGACTGTGTATCAGCTATAAAAAGAAATTCAACTGACTATAAAGCAAGAGAGCGGCCCTCTCAGAATGAGAAGGTCGCTCTCTTGAAATGAAATGATAAAGAAACCGGATGTTTTATGTTATTGAATGCCGTAAGAGTCTATTTTTCGGTATAAAGTGGCAAGACCGATTTTCAGTAAACGAGCTGTTTCTGTCTTGTTTCCATGGGTATGTTGGAGCACTTTGAGAATATGCTTTCGTTCAATAGCTGCCAATTCAAACTCATCCCCCTTATCGTCACTGCGTGAGCATGGATGATGCTGAAGTTCAATGGGAAGGTCTTCCAAGGTTATCTGGTTGTCGCAGATGATGACACTTCTTTCAATGACATTGCGCAATTCGCGCACATTGCCTTTCCATTCTGCCTGCCGAAGGGTAAGCAAGGCATCCGGATCTATATCTTCAATGTGTTTGTTGAACTTAGCAGCATAACGCTGCAGAAACATGCGGGCTAAACTCTCGATGTCTTCTTTTCTCTCCCGAAGAGCCGGCAGGTGAATTTGAAAGACTGACAGACGGTAAAAAAGGTCTTCCCGGAATCCTCCTTTCTCTATCTCTTCCTTTAAATGACGGTTAGTAGCTGAGATGATGCGTACATCTACTTGGGTTCGCTTCGTGTCTCCGATTTTGATGTATTCTCCTGTTTCTAAAACGCGCAGCAGACGGGCTTGCAAATCAAAGGCCATCTCTCCAATTTCGTCCAAGAATATGGTACCATGATTGGCGATTTCAAATAATCCCTTCTTATCCTTAACTGCACCGGTAAAGGCGCCAGCCTTGTAACCAAACAATTCACTTTCCAACAAATCCTTACTGAAAGCCGAACAGTTAATTTCCACGATAGGATACTGTGATCGGGCGCTGGCTGTATGAATGGCATGGGCAAACACTTCCTTGCCTGTTCCAGTCTCTCCGGTCAGTAAAATCGGGACATCGGTCTTGGCTACTTTTTGAGCCAGACTGATTGCTTGTTGCAAACACTCTGACTGGCCGACGATAGACTGAAAAGAATATGTTAGAGGAGCATCATTCTTCCCTTTTTTCTTTTCACTCTCTTCTATGGCACGGCTGATGGTAGGAATAATCTTACGGTTATCATCTCCTTTAGTAATATAATCAAATGCTCCATTTTTAATGGCTTGTACACCATCTGGAATGTTTCCATGCGCGGTAAGTAAGATAACAGCTGCATCCGGTTGAATTCTGTGAATGTCGAAAATGAAGTTCACTCCGTTTCCATCCGGTAGGAAAACGTCACAAAGTACCACTTCAAAACGTTGAGTATTCAGCATTTTCAAAGCAGAACGGCAATCTGCGGCTTTCGAGGCCTGGTAACCTTCTAATTCAACCATTCGAGCCAGCAGGTTACGTATAGGGTCTTCGTCATCAATAATTAAGATATGTATCATAAACCTAATTTCCGCAACACTATAATTTGATATTTTTTATAAGCACCTGAGCAACAAAAAGTTGCTCAGAATTTTGCCATGTCAGAAATTTCATTTATCTTAGTGTTGCAAAATAAAAACAAACAAAATTCTGAATGACATGGCAAAAGTACAAATAAAATCTGAGAAACTCACTCCTTTTGGGGGAATTTTTTCGATTATGAAGCAATTTGATGCTCTTTTAGCTCAAACCATATCGTCTTTTATGACAACTTGTACTTTGCCATCAGCATTGGGCATATTATAAAGAAGAAATTGTATCTCGTTACTCATAATTTATTACTTTAGATGCAAAGTAAGTGATTTATTTTTATAACAATGTGCCTATAGTGTAATCTTTAACAAGATATAACAAAAAACGCTTGTGTTATAGCATGTAATAGTGTGAAAGAATGTAAAATGAGCCCTTGCTTTTGGCTGTTACTATAGATTAGCATTGAAATATGTTGTCAAAATGTTGGCAATTTCTAGAAACAAAAAATCCTAACCGCTTATTATCAAGCAGTTAGGATTTTCTTTGGTGCGCCTGATAGGACTCGAACCTACACGGCCTAAACCACTAGATCCTAAGTCTAGCGCGTCTACCAATTTCGCCACAAGCGCATTCTTGGGTGCAAAGATACAATAATAATTTGAATAAAAAGAATAAAAATGAAAAAAATGATGGTTTTACTTGCTTTTTACGAGAAATAATGGTAATTTTGCAAACAGATACTGTTCTATTTTTATTTTGCAAAAAAACGAAGGCAGGACAGTAAGGACAGATAAAAACTATGATAACAGGAATATGAAAAAAATATGGGTTATGATGCTGGCTACATTGATGGTTTCTTCCACGATGATGGCTGGAAATGTGAAGAAATCAACTACTCTTCCTATTGTGGGAGAGGTCGTAAAGGCTTCTCATCCGATGATTCAGTATGTTGGGCGTGTGAGCTTTGCTAAGAATCCTGATGTAGCCAGTTTCAATTATCCGGGAACTACGATTGAGGCTAGTTTTCAAGGGTCTTCTCTGAAAATGCTGTGCCGCCCGAAGACTGGATATTTCATGGCGCAGATTGATGGTTGCGAACCTTTCAAAGTGGGCTTTAATGCCGAACGCGATTCGGTTGTTACCCTGGCTGCGGCTTTACCAAAGGGGGTGCATCATGCTAAGGTGATGTATGTGATAGAAGGCTTATTCCGCAAACCGGAATTCAGGGGATTCGTTCTTGATAAGGGATGTCAGCTCGTTGAGGCTCCGGCTCTCCCGGAACGGAAGATTGAATTTATCGGAAATTCAATCACCTGCGGTTATGGCGTAGAAAGTATCAACATGTCTGATCCTTTTGAGGATGAAACGGAGAACCATTGGCTTACTTATGCCAATATCGTAAGTGACAGTCTGAAGGCTCAGCATACTTCTATCTCCCGCAGTGGTATCGGTGTATATCGTAATTATAATGGTCCGAAGACAGGTGATGCCGATAACATGCCTTGGCAATATGAATATACCTTATTTGACCAGCATGATGAAAAATGGGATTTTGCCAAGTATCAGCCTCAGTTAGTCTGTATCAATCTGGGTACGAACGATCTTTCTACCAAGAATTATGATATTCAACTCTACGAGAAAAATTATCGCATGTTTCTTAAAACGGTACGTAGTAAGTATCCTCATGCAAAGATTGTGATGTTGACAGGTCCGATGCTCGGCGAGAAGGAGAGTAGCAAGCAGCGAACTGTGCTTGATAGAATCTGTGCTGATGCCAATAAAACTGATAAGAATATTTACCGTTTCGATTTCTGTTTCCAGAAAGGAGATTTAGGTTATGGCGCCAGCTGGCATCCTAGTATGTTGCAGCATCGGAAGATGGCAGCAGAATTGCTTCCGTTCCTGAGAAAACTGATGAATTGGAATTAAATGAAATTGCATGTTTCCAAAACAAAATTATATGATAACAATGAACACAAAAAATCTATTATTATTGGCATCTCTTACATTGGCGATGCCTCTGACAGCACAGACTCCGCAAGAGGATTTCAAGCGGGATATTACGCTTTCGGGTAGTAACTATGTAGCTTATCGTGGTCCGCAGAAGCAGTTGACTGCGGCTCCTAAAGGTTATAAGCCTTTCTATCTGAGCCATTATGGCCGGCATGGTTCCCGCTATATGATTGGCAAGAAGGCTTATGATGTGCCTTATTTCTCTCTGCTCAAAGCGAAGCAGGAGGGCAAACTGACAGCTAAGGGCGAGGAAACGCTGGCTAAGGTGAAGATTATTCGTGAGGAGGCGAAGGGGCGCGATGGCGAACTGACTCCGCTCGGAGCTCTCCAGCATCAGGGTATCACCAGAAGAATGATGGAGCGATTCCCTGAGATTTTTGCCGGTAATACGAATATTGAGGCCCGAAGTACTTTGGTAATCCGATGTATCCTCTCTATGGAGAACGGTTTGCAGCAGATGCTGCGCATGAATCCGAAACTTCATATCTTCCATGATGCCAGCGAGCATGATATGTATTATATGAACCAAGACGACAGATACCTGGATAGCTTGAAGAACAGCGTGGGTATCAAGGTGGCACTGCAGGAATTTGCACAGAAGCACGTTAGCTATAGCCGTGTGATGCAGGAACTGTTCAACGACCCTGCCTGGGTGAAGCAGAATATCAACCAGGGTGACCTGAACAGAAAACTTTATAAGATGGCAAGCTCAATCCAAGGCACGGAACTGAGGGGCAAGGTTTCGCTCTATGACCTCTTTACGGAGGAGGAACTGTATCAGAACTGGCTGAATGCCAACATCGGGTGGCAGATGGCTTACGGCAACTCGCCTTATACGGGCAATGTGCAGCCGTTCTCCCAGCGCAATCTCCTGAGAAACATCATCCAGAAGGCGGATAGCTGCATCGCTCTTCCGCATCCGGGAGCTACATTGAGATATGGACACGATACGATGGTTACTCCGCTTACCTGTTTGTTGGATTTGAATGGATATGGCGAAGAGATTAAGGATCTGGAGAAGATTGCTTCTCAATGGTGGGATTATAAGATTACTCCGATGGCTACGAATTTGCAGTTTGTTTTTTATAGAAACAAGGCGAATGATGTGCTGGTGAAGGTGCTTTTGAATGAAGACGAGGCTACTTTGCCTATCAAGAGCGATGTGGCACCTTATTACCACTGGAATGACTTCAGGGAGTATTGCCTGAAAAAGCTGGCGGGGTATAAAAGGTAAAAATGAAGGCTACTGACTGCTGGGGGACAGGCGATAGAATCGCCTGGAACGGGGGCAGAGGGGGACTGGCTTCTTTTTTGCTGAACGCGAAATGTTAAAGCGCGAAATGCAAATGGCTAGATAATAAAAAAAAGGGCTTAAGCTTTTTGGGCTTAAGCTCCTTTTTTATGATGGGCGCTTTCCTTGCGCTTTCTTTTTCGCTTTCTTAGCGCTTTTTATTGCTTCGATAACCAGTCTTTATCCTTCTGGTCTTCTTCGAAATCTTTTTCTGAGAAGAGGTTGGTCTGACCAGTCAGTTCGTCAATCACCTGTTGCTCGCTTTTGCCAGCATCTGGATCAAGGTTTTCACCTTCATTCTCTGAGTCAGAACCATCCGGTTCCTCATCATTATCCTCAGAAGGAGGTTCTGGGAATCGGGTTGGTTCCAGTTCCTCGATACTTTCAATCTTCCATGTCGTGAGGCGCTTACCCTTTGCCTTGAAACTCTTCTGCGCAATGAACTGCTCGGCATCGATTTCTTCGGCAGGACGGATGGCATCCACACCGCCATAAGTAACCTTGATGCGTGGATAAACCGTATCGGTAAGCAAGATGAGCTTGCAGTTAGGGTTTTCTCCCATGAAATTCTGATGGCGCTTGGTGGCATCCATCGTGAATCGCTTGATGTATGGATATCCCTGATTGTCGGCATCGTAGAGAATTGCTGTCCATATCTTATGTTCATCCCATTTCTCTAAGCGGATGATGTTGTCCTCGTAGTGGTTGTTGACATCGAAATTGGTGATGTAGAATTCACCGTTGTCGAGTACTACCAAGATAGAATCATCATCATTGAATTCGCCCAGGAAGCGGCCGTTCTCATCGTAGTTGATGCGGTTTACGTCTGGGTCGAACCAAACCTTTCTGCCTCCTAACGTACTGTGGCCGTGACTCTTCAGACCGATGCGGCGAATGGTGCGCTTGGTAAGGAGATTACCTTTGGCTGCACGTCCCTTGATCAGAATGTCTGAGAAATCCTTCTCCAGGAAGATGCTCTGGCGCTTCTTCGTCAGGTCGGGCTCCATCGTACACTTGATGATTTCAGCTTCTCCATTCGGGTTGGCGGTGAAATAGATAACGCGGCTGCCAGCTGTGCCCTGAGTGATGTCATACAACTTGTCGCGGGTCATGGCGGTTACATTGAATCGCTTGATGAAGTAATCGCCTTGTTTGCCGTCGCGGTAAACACAGTTGTAGATGGTGCGCTTGTCGTTCTTCTTGAATACCTGTACATGGAGGATATTCTTGCCAACGAATATTTTGTCGGCTACCTTGGTGACTTTAAACTTACCATCCTTATAAAAGATGATGATGTCATCGAGGTCGGAGCAGTTGCATACGAATTCATCCTTCTTCAACCCTGTACCAACGAATCCTTCCTGACGGTTGATGTAGAGCTTCTGGTTAGCCTCTACCACCTTAGTCACCTCAATGGTATCGAAGTTTCTGATTTCTGTTTTGCGAGGATGGTTCTTTCCATACTTGCCCTTGAGATATTCAAACCAGTTGATGGTAACATCGGTCATGTGAGCCAGGTCGTTCTCAATCTCAGCAAGTTCAGCCTTAATTTTCATCAGCAGTTCGTCTGCCTTATCCTTATTATATTTAAGGATTCGCTGCATCTTGATTTCCAGAAGTTTGAGGATGTCCTCGCGGGTAATTTCCCGATGGAAGGCATATTCTACCATACCCTTACCGTCTACTTCGGCAGTAAAGAGTTTGTCTTTGAATGGTTCGAGTTTTGAGTCGATGAAGGCAACAACCTCCTCCTGACTCTTACTCTGCTCAAACTTTCGCTCCTTGTAGATGCGTTCTTCGATGAAAATCCGTTCGAGAGAAGAGAAGAAGAGCTGTTCCTCCAATTCACCCTTTCTGATCATCAGTTCCTTGCGCAGCAATCCCATAGTGCGGTCTACGCTGTGGCGCAACACATCGCTGATAGTGAGGAAAACAGGCTTGTTGTCTTCGATGACACAGCAGTTGGGCGAGATGTTGATTTCGCAATCGCTGAAAGCGTAGAGTGCATCCATCGTTTTATCTGATGAGGTTCCTGGTGCCAGATGCACAAGAATCTCAACATTTGCCGAAGTAACATCATCTACCTTGCGTGCCTTAATCTTACCCTTTTCTACCGCTTTGGTGATAGAATCGATGAGGCTGCCTGTAGTCTTGCTGAATGGTATCTCGCTGATAACGAGTGTCTTGTTGTCGAGCTTGTCTATCTTGGCTCTTACCTTCAATGCACCACCTCGCTGTCCATCATTGTATTTACTTACATCGATTGCACCGCCTGTAGGGAAGTCGGGATAGAGTTGGAAAGGCTCGCCCTTGAGATAGTGGACGGCAGCATCGCAAATCTCATTGAAATTATGTGGCAAAACCTTACTGCTCAATCCCACGGCAATACCCTCGGCACCTTGTGCCAGGAGCAGCGGGAATTTGGCAGGGAGCGTGATAGGCTCCTTGTTTCTGCCATCATAAGAGAGTTGCCAGTCGGTGGTTTTAGGATTGAAAACCACATCGAGAGCAAACTTAGAGAGGCGTGCCTCGATATATCGGGGAGCAGCGGCACGGTCGCCCGTAAGAATGTTTCCCCAGTTACCCTGAGTATCGATGAGCAGGTCTTTCTGTCCCATCTGTACCAAAGCATCTCCGATAGACGCATCACCGTGAGGGTGAAACTGCATGGTATGTCCCACGATATTGGCAACCTTGTTGTATCTTCCGTCGTCCATGCGCTTCATAGAGTGGAGGATGCGTCGCTGTACCGGTTTCAAACCATCCTCAATATGAGGAACGGCACGTTCGAGGATAACATACGATGCATAGTCGAGGAACCAGTTCTGATACATTCCGCTGAGGTGATGTACAGCAGAAGCATCGAATCGGTTCACCGGCTTATAATCGGAATGTTTCTCGGTCGAAATCTCCTCGTTGTCATCTTCTGCAGCATCCTGTTCAGATTCTGCAGAAGAATTTTCCAAATTTGGCGATTTTTCCTCTTCAAGACCGTTTTTATCTTTAATTTCGTCGCTCATATATAGCTTTTAATACTTATTTTATTAATTTATGGCAAAAATACAACAATTTTTCGAGAAAAAAGAGTATCTTTGCCGAAAATTTGAAAAAAATAAGATTTAATCATGGCACAGGAAGATGTTTTTAAGAAAATTGTAAGCCATTGCAAGGAATATGGCTTCGTGTTCCCAAGTAGTGAAATTTATGATGGCTTGGCTGCCGTTTATGACTATGGTCAGAATGGTGTTGAGCTCAAAAACAATATCAAACAGTACTGGTGGCAGAGTATGGTATTGTTGCACGAGAACATTGTTGGTCTTGATGCAGCTATCTTCATGCACCCTACAGTATGGAAGGCATCTGGACACGTAGATGCTTTCAATGACCCATTGATTGATAACCGCGATTCAAAGAAGCGTTATCGTGCCGATGTGCTCATCGAGGATCACATGGCTAAGTATGAGGAGAAGATTGCCAAGGAGATTGCCAAGGCTAAGAAGCGTTTCGGCGATAGCTTTGATGAGGCTCAGTTCCGTGCAACTAATCCTCGCGTTCTGGAGAACCAGAAGAAGTTTGATGATCTCCATGCCCGCTATACTGAGGCTATGCAGGGTCCTAACCTGGAGATGCTGAAGCAGATTATCGAGGATGAGGGTATCGTCTGCCCTATCAGCGGTACCAAGAACTGGACTGATGTCCGTCAGTTCAACCTGATGTTCTCTACCCAGATGGGTGCTGCCAGCGATGCTACAAGCAAGGTATATCTCCGTCCTGAGACAGCTCAGGGTATCTTCGTAGATTATCTGAGCGTTCAGAAGACCGGCCGTATGAAGTTGCCATTCGGTATCTGTCAGATTGGTAAGGCTTTCCGTAACGAGGTTGTAGCCCGTCAGTTCGTATTCCGTATGCGTGAGTTCGAGCAGATGGAGATGCAGTTCTTCTGCCAGCCTGGTACTGAGATGAAGTGGTTTGAATATTGGAAGAAGGTTCGTCTGGCTTGGCACGAGGCTCTCGGTATGGGTAATGAGAACTACCGTTATCACGATCACGAGAAACTGGCTCACTATGCCAATGCTGCTACCGACATCGAGTTTAAGATGCCATTCGGCTTCAAGGAGGTAGAGGGTATCCACAGCCGTACCAATTTTGACCTTTCTCAGCACGAGAAGTACAGCGGCCGTTCTATCAAGTACTTCGATCCAGAGAAGAACGAGAGCTATGTACCTTACGATGTAGAGACATCTATCGGTGTAGACCGTATGTTCCTCAGCGTAATGTGCCACTCTTACTGCGAGGAGAAGCTGGAGAATGGCGAGACACGTGTTGTTTTGCGTTTGCCAGAGGCTTTGGCACCTGTTAAGTGTGCTGTGTTCCCATTGGATAAGAAGTATGGTTTGCCAGAGTTGGCACACGAAATCGTTGACGAACTGAAGTTCCACTTCAATACTCACTATGGCGATCCTAAGGATTCTATCGGTAAGCGTTATCGCCGTCAGGATGCTATCGGTACTCCATTCTGTATCACCGTAGACCACGAGACTCCAAACGACCATAAGGTAACTCTGCGTTATCGTGATACCATGGAGCAGGAGCGCGTAGCTATCTCTGATCTTCGCAGCATCATCGAGGAGCGCGTAAGCATCACTAGCGTATTGAAGAAGCTTGGCAAGGAAATCAAGAACTTCTAATTAATCAAATATATCTAGATGAATCTTAAGAGTTTGAAATATTTCTTCTTCCTCATGATGGCAGTGATTACACTGTCATCATGTAGCGAAGATGATGATAATGTCTCGGAATATGCCAACTGGCAGGAGCGTAACGAGCAGGCTTTTGCCGATACATTGGCTTATGCCAGAAAGATGGGTGAAGCTAACGGCTGGTACGTTTATAAGAACTGGACGTTCGAAAACCAGACTCCGACGAACAAAGATCAGAATGGTAATTTAGTGACCCTTCCTTATAAGGATTGCGATAATATCATCGTTCATGTTCTGAAGAAGGGAGAGGGTACAACTTCTCCTATCCTTACCGATTCGGTACAGGTGAGCTATCGTGGCCGTTTCATTCCTACTGATAATTATAAGGAAGGTTACGTCTTCGACCAGAGTTTTACGGGTACTTTTGATGCTGCTACAGCTAATCCTATCCGTAGTGTGGCCGGTGGATTTATCGATGGCTTTACCACCGCATTGCTCAAGATGCATCCGGGCGACCATTGGCAGGTGTTCATTCCATACCAGCTGGCTTATGGCGAGAGCGGTAATTCTTCAATCCAAGGCTATTCAATGCTCCGTTTTGAGATGGTGCTCAAGAGTTATAAGAGAGCTTCTGGCAAGAAGTGGATTACTAAATAATAAGAATAAAGATTTAGAGAAAAGTATGTGCATATGTTTGAAATGATATATGCACATATTTTTTTGTATGAGCGATATACGAGAAATTAATTTATGCTTTATAGCAAGAAGACAGATTATTTGATGGAGTCGATTCGCCTGGGTAGGGAGATGGATCGGCGCGAGAAACTCAATCTTATTGTAGGGTTGAGTATACCTTCTATGCTGGCTCAGATTTCTACGGTGATGATGTTCTTCATTGATGCTTCTATGGTGGGGCATCTGGGAGCAGAGGCTTCTGCCAGTATCGGATTGATTGAGTCAACTACCTGGCTTATAGGTAGCTTGCTCAGTGCAGCTGCTACTGGCTTTTCTGTACAGGTAGCTCATTTTATCGGAGCTAATGATTTTGCAAATGCCCGTCAGGTGTTTCGTCATGCGCTGATTTGCGGTGTGGCGTTCAGCATTTTTGTTTCTCTTCTCTGTGTCGGCATTCATGCTTATCTGCCTTATTGGCTGGGTGGAGGTGCCGATATTGCCACCAATTCCTCTCGCTATTTTCTGATATATGGTCTGGTACTTCCATTCGTTTTCCTTTATCACATATCCGAAATGATGCTGAAATCTGCGGGCAATATGCATACGCCTAGTGTGATGGCAGTATTGATCTGCATCTGCGATGTGATATTCAATTACCTGTTTATCTATATCCTGAAGTTGGGTGTTGTGGGGGCTGCCTTAGGAACGGCGATGGCTTATGTCTGCATCTCTCTGCCTAATCTTTATCTTGCAGGTTTCAAGAATAAGATACTGAATCTCCGTCAGGACCATGTTCGTTTCCGTTGGGTCAGGTCGTATGTTCATAATGCCTGTAAAATCAGCATTCCGATAGCCATACAGAACATATTGATGAGCGGGGCGCAGATAGTGAGTACCATGATTGTGGCACCTCTTGGCAATATAGCCATTGCTTCCCATTCTTTTGCTATTACGGCAGAGAGTCTTTGCTATATGCCGGGCTATGGTATTGGTGATGCGGCTACTACTCTGGTGGGACAGACGCATGGAGCAGGGCGAGTAGGTTTGTGCAAGAATTTTGCTTATATGACAGTAGGACTTGGAATGGCTGTGATGGCTGTGATGGGAGTGGTGATGTATGTCTTTGCTCCTGAGATGATTGGCGTTCTTTCTCCGGTAGAAAGTATCCGTGAGATGGGTACCATCTGTTTGCGCATCGAGGCTTTTGCTGAACCATTCTTTGCAGCTAGCATCGTGACCTATTGTGTTTGTGTAGGAGCGGGCGATACCAGAAAACCGGCGATGATCAATCTCGGTACCATGTGGCTGGTGCGCCTCACTCTGGCTTATGCTCTTTCCAAGAGCTATGGCTTGGAGGGAGTATGGATAGCGATGGCTATCGAACTCACATTCAGGGGAATCCTCTTCCTTATCCGCCTCTTCAGAGGTTCATGGATGAAGAGTTTTCATGTAGGTTAGGATTGGTTTTCTGCCTCCAATGTTAGTTTTAGGTTAAGATTTGCATACATCGCGAAGATATTCTCTAAAATGTTTGCAAATCTTTTTTATTTTTCTTAATTTTGCATCGCAGACAGTAACCATGTTGCTGGTTTTGTCGTTATATATAGGTGAACTTGTTAAGTAGCATGATATATATATAATAAGGTATAAAGAAAGAATGATATAGAAAACAATAAATACATAAATAATTAAAATCAGATGAAACTAAGAAAGATTTTTGCAGCAGTTGTGCTGTTCCTTTCTGCAGGTACAGCGATGGCACAGCAGATGCCAGCTATTCCGGTAGACAAGAATGTGAAGATAGGTCGTCTTGATAATGGATTGACTTACTACATTCGTCACAACAGTTATCCTGAGAATGTGGCCAGTTTCTACATCGCTCAGAAAGTGGGTTCTATCAATGAGAATGATGACCAGCGCGGTTTGGCTCACCTCTTGGAGCACCTTGCCTTCAATGGTACCGACCATTTCAAGGGCAACTCTCTGCAGGACTATCTGCAGAGCATCGGTGTACAGTATGGCCGTAATCTCAACGCCTATACAGCAGTAGAGAAGACTGTTTATTACTTCACAGATGTTCCTACTACCCGTACTACAGCCGTAGACTCCTGTATGCTTATCCTCAAGGACTGGAGTAATGGTATCAGTCTTACTGAAGATGCTATCGAGAGCGAGCGTGATGTGGTGCACAATGAGTACCGTATGCGCATTGTAGGTCAGCAGCGCATGATAGAGCGTTCACTTCCTAAGCTCTATCAGGGCGAAAAGTATGGCTACCGTTTCCCTATCGGTTTGATGAGCGTTATCGATGGCTGTAAGCCAGAAACTCTCTGTGCTTACTACCGCAAATGGTATCGCCCAGACAATCAGGCTATTATCATCGTGGGTGATGTAGATGTAAATCATATCGAAGCTAAGATTAAGGAACTCTTCTCAGGTATCAAGGTACCTAAGAATGCCGCTAAGATAGAGAAGGTAGAAGTATCTGATAATGATTCAGCCATCTATGTTATCGACAAGGATAAGGAGCAGCAGCTTGATCTCTTCCAGATTTATATGAAACACAATGCTGTGCCGGATTCTCTGAAGGGCAACATGAGCTATCTCCTGAAGGGATACATGGATAACGTGATTTCTTCTATGATTGCTGCCCGTTATGCAGAGAAGGCATTGGAGCCAGACTGTCCATATCTCCAGGCAAATGCCGGTGATGGTTCATACCTGATTTCAAGCACAAAGGATGCTTTCACCCTTACCGGTGTAGCTAAGCCAGGAAAGATTAAGGAGGCTTATGCTGCTGTTCTCCGCGAGGCACAGCGTATGCACGAGTTCGGTTTCACAGCTACAGAGTATCAGCGTGCCAAGGATGAATTCATGAGCCAGGTTGACAAGGCTCTTGCCAACAAGGATAAGATGAAGAACGAGCAGTTTACCACCCAGTATGTGGATAACTTCATTTCTAACGAGCCTATTCCGTCAGTAGAAGAGGAGAGCCAGATCTGGAAGATGGTAGTTCCAAACTTGCCTCTTGAGGTTATCAACAGCTATGCCAAGCAGTTGGTTTGCCAGAGCGATACTAACCTTGTATCATTGGTTATGATGCGCGAGCAGGCTGGTGCCGTTTATCCTACCGAGCAGGAACTTTCTGCCATCGTAAAGCAGGTACGTGCTGAGAAGCTCGAGGCTTATGTGGATAATGTTAAGCAGGAACCTCTCATCGCTCAGGCTCCTAAGGCTGGTAAGATTAAGAAGACTGTTGAGAACAAGAAGTTGGGCTTCAAGGAGTTGACTCTTTCTAATGGCGCTAAGGTGGTATTGAAGAAGACCGATTTCAAGGACAATGAGATTGCTTTCGCAGCTTCAGCCAATGTGGGCTATTCTACTTTCGGCAAGGAAGACTTCCTGAATGCTGCATTTGCAGCAGATGTGCTCGATGCTAGTGGTCTTGGCGATTTCTCAAGTAATGATCTTGATAAGGCTTTGGCAGGTAAGCAGGTTGGCGTTTCGTTCAGCTTGAGTCCTTTCAATCATGGTTTGAAGGGTAATTCTACTCCTAAGGACATCGAAACCCTGATGCAGCTCATCTATCTCAAGATGACCGCAGTAAGCAAGGACCAGAAGAGCTTCGACAATATGAAGAGCATGATGGCTACTGTTCTTGCCAACAAGAGCAACAATCCAAGCCTCGTATATCAGGATTCAGTTCAGAGCACCCTCTATTTGGGTAGCAAACTTGCCCGTGTGCCAGAGGCAAGCGATATAAAGGATATCAACTACGACCGTATCCTGGAGATTGGTAAGCAGTTCTACGGCAATGCCAAGGACTTCACCTTCTATTTCGTAGGTAACTATGATGAGAAGACTCTCCTCCCACTCATCGAGCAGTATATCGCCAGTCTGCCAAACAATGGCTTCAAGCTGAAGAACAAGCAGATTCCTTATGCTAATGGTAAGGTAAGCAATGTCTTTACCAAGGCAATGGAGAACCCACAGAACCAGGCAACAGAGATCTGGTATACCAAGGCGCCATTCACCTTGAAGAATTCTGTTCTTGCTGATGTTTCTGCCCGTTTGCTGGAGATGAAGTATTTGCGTACTATCCGTGAGGAACTCAGCGCTGCTTATCATGCAGGAGCAAACTATGGTTTGCTTCGCGATTATGATAACAAGGCTGCCATCTCTATTTCAGCCGTGGCTCAGTTGAACCCAGAGAAGTCGGATATCGCTATTCCTTACTTCTTCAAGGGTATGGAAGAGACCGTAGCCCAGCCAAATGCAGAAGACCTTCTGAAGGTGAAGGAGATTCTCCTGAAGCAGGCTGCTGTTAGCGAGAAGTCTAACGGTTATTGGCTTGGTGCGTTGAGCACATACGAGCGTATGGGTGTTGATACTCATAGCGATTACAAGGAGATGGTGAAGAATCTGAAGGCATCTGAGATTTCAGACTTCCTGAAGAATGTCATCTTGAAGAGTGGTAATCACTTCGAGATCATCATGAAGGCAGTGAAGAACGAGAAGTAAAATCTCGGACTTGATATAATAAACTTGAATAATAAACGAAAAAATCCCGTTGTACAAGCCAGATGGCTGACAACGGGATTTTTACGTTTTTTTCTTTTCCCAAAATTTTTGAAACTCATCATTTAAGAGTCGTTTCGAAAATCTCTCTTTAAAAAGAAAGGATGCGTCTTTATATTGTATAAGAGCATCATCTTCCCTCCTTTACGTCATGTTTCCGAAGAGTATTAACCTCTTCTCTTTGCCTTAGAGGCAAGAGCCTCGCGGCGATCCTGAAGAATCTGTTGGCATCTATCGATTGCCTGATTCTGATTTTCTGAATTTACCTTAATTAAATCATTCATAACCTATTGATATTTGTTAACCGCTTGCAAAGATAGGGGTTTTCTACCTATTTCTAGGTACAAAATGCATGAAAATACGTGTTTTATTCGTTATTTTTTGATTTATGTCAAAAAAATGTGCAATCGTTTGAACAGTTCCCCCCCCTAGAATGATAATTGGTATTTCCTGAATGATTTTTTTCATTATCTTTTAAACGAATTGTCATCGCAATCGTCTATAATAACGTAAAAAGAGTAGAAATGATGAGTTTTTAGGGAGATTCATACGCGAAATAGGGATTTTTCTTATCATATTCCCGATTTTTTTTGCGAACTTTGCACCCGAAAGAACAATAGGAAGTATTGGGTATATATAAATAAGAGTGATAAAATAAATATATAGAAAGCAATGAAAAAGGTATTTCTTTTGGCTGCCCTCGTGCTCGCATGCACAGCTGGCAGCAACGCAAGCGCTATGAACGAGGCAGCGCTCAATGCCTCAATGTCTGAGATGATGCCGGTTAAGAAAACGGCTAAGAAGACAACAAAGAAGACTTCTAAGAAGACTACGACCAAGAAGACTTCTACAAAGAAAACAACTTCTGCAACATCTAGCACTACAGCAGCAACAACTACAACTTCTGCAACAACAACTTCTGCAACAACCAGCAATGCCGTCGCTTCTACCAGTGCAACCAGCAATGCAGGCTCAGCCGTTGCAGGTATCTTGGGTGCTGTACTGGGCGGAAACTCTAACAGCAGCAGTTCTGCAGGTAGCAGCATTATCAATGGCATCCTGAATAATGTAATCGGTTCAGGTACCTTCAGCAAGCAGGATCTCTGTGCCCATACCTGGAAGTATAGCAAGCCGGGATGCGCCTTTATCTCTGAGAATCTCCTGGCAAAGGCTGGCGGTGAGATTGCTGCCAACAAGGTAGAGGAGAAGTTGGGTGAGTATTACAGCAAGTTTGGTTTCAGCGGCTCAAATACCTATTTCACCTTCAAAACTGATGGAACTTTCGCAGCCAAGATAGATGGCAAGTCATGGCAGGGCAATTATACTTTTGATGAGAAGACTCATGCCATTCAGATGAAGGGCTTGCTCTTGAGTATGTCGGGCTATGCTACGAAGACTACCAACGGCATCAGCCTGCTCTTCGACCAGACAAAGTTGCTCAACCTCATCAAGACCATGGGTGCCCTCAAGGGCAGTTCTACCCTCAGCGCTATCGGTACTATCGCCAATAATTACGATGGTATGCGTGTAGGTTTCGAGATGACTAAGTAATCCTGAAGGATAGAATCCATTACTGAGCCTTCTGTTGGAGTGGGCTCAGTAGATGATAATCGCCCTGTAAGAAGTAAAGCATCTTTCAAGCTATGCTTTGCTCTTTACAGGGCGATTTTTATTGTTTATTTCACGTTCAGTTTCAAAGTCTTTACATCCTTGCTGTTGGTTCCTATCATAATCTGGAAGTCGCCAGGTTCTATCACGTGCTTCAGATCTGCGTTGTAGAACTTGAGCATATCTGGGGTGATATCAAAACTTACCTCCTTGCTTTCACCTACTGCCAGATGGATGCGCTGGAAACCTTTCAGTTCCTTTACAGGACGGGAGATGCTGGCTACCATGTCACGGATGTAGAGCTGCACAATCTCGTCGGCATCGCGGGAGCCATTGTTCTTAACGGTGACGCTAGCTGTAATCTTCTTGCTATCCTGCCATTCGGTAGCCTCCTCATTGCTGATGCCGGCCTCCTGGCTGCTCAGGCGGAAGTTGCTGTATGAAAAGTAGGTATAGCTCAAGCCGTAACCGAAAGGATAGAGCGGACCATTGCTTACATCTAGACAGTTGCTGGCAAACTTGGCAAACTTCTCATTATCGTCTGCTACAGGGCGGCCGGTGTTCTGATGGTTGTAGTAGAGAGGCTCCTGACCGGTAGTCTTAGGCATCGAAGTGGTGAGCTTACCCGATGGCGATTTGTCGCCAAAGATGACATCGCAGAGTGCATCGCCCATCTCTGAACCTCCAAACCATACATTCATGATGGCTGGTACATGGGCTTTCTCCCAAGTAAGAACCGTAGGACGGCCTGCAAAGTTGAGGAGCACTACAGGCTTGCCCGTCTTCAGGAGTTCGGCAAGCAGTTCGCGCTGTACGTCCGGCATCTCCAAGTTGGTACGGCTACCGCATTCGCCGCTCATCTCGGCACTTTCGCCCATAGCACATACTATCACGTCGGCCTCTTTCGCAATCTTCAGCGCTTCAGCCTTCATCTCAGCCTCGTTGCCCCAGTTGATTGGCTTGCCGCATTCGCCGTTTTGCTGCAGTTCCTGATTGCGCCAGATATTGCTTCCCTGGGCATATAATAAGGTGGCTTTTCCGGCAAGTGCATGCTCCATTGCCTCCTTGATGGTGGTATATTTAGATGGTACCTGTGCCACGCTCCATGTACCGGCTATGTTGTTTCGGGTGTCGGCAAGCGGACCTATCAGGGCTATCTTTCCTTCCTTCTTCAGTGGCAGGATATTGCCTTCGTTCTTCAGAAGCACGAAGGTCTCTGCTGCTACATCGCGGGCTGCCTGACGGTTCTCTGCGGTGTAAATCTCGCTCTTGCTGCGCTTGGTGTTGCAGTAGCGGTAAGGGTCGCTGAACAAGCCCAGTTTATATTTCGCTTCCAGAATGCGGCGACAGGCGATGTTCACATCCTCCTCGCTCACCTTTCCTTCTGCTATGCTCTTAGCCAGATGCTTTACGAAGGCGTTGGAACACATATCCATATCGGTACCCGCCTTCAGTGCCTGTTCTGAAGCCTCCTGGATGTCTTTTGCCGTTCCGTGCTGCAGAATCTCGGCGATAGAAGCGTAATCGGTAACTACGAAACCGTTGAATCCCCACTGTTTTCTCAAGACATTGGTCATCATCCATTTGTTGGCTGTAGCAGGTATGTAGTCGATGAGATTGAATGAAGACATCACGCTGCCTACGCCAGCCTTCACCACTGCCTCGTAAGGTGGCAGATACTGGTTCATCATGCGCACGCGGCTCATATCTACCGTGTTATATTCCTTACCGCTCTCAACGCCTCCGTACAGTGCAAAATGCTTCAGACAGGCCATGATGCGGTTGGCTCTCAGAATCTCTTCTGTGCGCATATCCACGCCCTGGTAGCCCTGAGTCATCGCTGCTCCCATCACGCCGCTCAGATAAGGATCCTCGCCATTTCCTTCGCTTATTCGTCCCCAGCGGGCATCGAGCGCAATGTCTACCATAGGAGAGAAAGTCCAGTTGATGCCGTCGGCACTTGCTTCCTTGGCCGATACTTCGCCTACCTTCTTCATCGCCTCGGTATCCCATGAGCAGGAGAGGGCGAGAGGGATGGGGAACATCGTTTCGTAACCATGAATCACGTCCATACCTACGAGCAGCGGGATGCCCAGACGGCTGTTCTTGATGGCGATTTCCTGCAGAGCCTTGATCTTATCGAGCCCTTTGATATTGAAAACTCCGCCCATGTTGCCCTGGGCGATATCGCTGCCTACCTGAGTATCAAGTGCGCCGCCGGTGGTGATGTCGCCAGCTACCATCAGGTTCAGCTGACCAATCTTCTCCTGTAGCGTCATCTTCGCCATCAGTTGGTCGATATACTCCTTCATGGGTAGAATCTTGCCTTTCTTGGTTGTGGCAGTTACTTTTTTCTTAGGGGCTGCGGTATGGGCGAAAGCAGGTGCTGCCATAGAACCAGCCAAAAGAAATGTGAGTGATAAAAGTGCTGTTCTCATTGTTTATTATGTTAATTGTTATTTTTATGTTTATCTTTTGCAAAGATAATAAAAAAGATGATACGATGCGCGATAGAAATGTTAAAATGTGGATGAACTTTTCTTTTTTAGATAGAAATGTATCTGATAATGAGATGGATAAGAAAAATGAAGAATATATAAAAAGTGGATACGGCATAGGTGAAAAATGCGAAGAAATCTACATTTCTTCTATATTTGATTTGTCGTTTCCGATTTTTTTATTACTTTTGCACGTGAAACCTCATGAAAATAAATCAATCTTAAACGGAATCAAGTTGATGTATCGCGTAAATGAATTATGGGGAAAGGCATTCTTCTTCCTGCTCTTTGTCTTGATGCCTCTTTCTCTTGCAGCAAAAACAACAGATAATATAGAGCAGCTTTTTCAGAGTCTGGACAACGCCATTGCCCATTCGGCTGATTATGTGAAGGTACGTGAAGCCCGAATTCGCGATTGGGAGCAGAAACTGAAGACCGCCAGGCGGCTAAGCAGTAAGTATGATGCCTGTTTTGCGCTCTTTGAGGAATACCGCTCCTACAAGAATGACATGGCGCTGAAATACATCAACCAGTGTATGGAACTTGCCTTCAGAATGGGCGATAAAAAGAAGGTGGAAAATGCCAAGGCGCTGCTTGCTTTCCAGGAGTCGACCACGGGCGATTATGCCGAATCGTACGACCTGCTGAAGTCTGTCAATATCGCTGATCTTGATGCTGAGGGCAAACGCAACTACCTCTGGGCTTGCCAGCACCTGTATGGCGAGATGGCATATTATTCCAACGTTCCTTCCTTGAAGAAATATTATGCCGGCAAGCGTAATGCCTATCAGGCTGCAATAGACAGCACATTCAGCCATGATGATGACCTTTATCTGCAGATGCAGGAGGTGAGGGCACGCGATGCAGGCAATATGAAGGAGGCTTTGCGATTGAGCGATAAGCGGCTGGCGATGACGAAACCGGGCACCCATCAGTATGCCATTGTACAGTTTTATCGCGGCTTGACCTACAATCAGTTTGGCGATGAAGAGCAGTTTTTCAGCTGCCTCTTGCGTTCTGCTATCTGCGATGTCCAGTTGGCTGTGATGGACCAGGGGTCGCTCTGGGAACTCGCCAATCTGCTCAATGCCGAACCGGGCGAGCAGAAGCGCTCTCACGAGTATATCAAGTTTGCCTGGAAGTCGGCTACCGTTTTCAATACGCCTATCCGCAGCCGCCAGATCATGCCTGTGCTCACGCAGATTGAGGAGGGATATCAGAAAGAACTTTCTTCGAGCAACCAGCATCTGCGGCTCATGGTAGCGTTTTCTGTCCTGCTTCTCTTTGTGGTTATGCTCTTGCTCTACTATGTCAACAAGCAGCGCAAGCGCATTGCTGCGGCCCATCATAAGCTGAAGGAAACCAACCATGCCTTGCAGTTGGCAAATGAGCGTCTTAACGAGATGAACCATTCTCTTAACGAGATGAACCATTCTCTCAACGAGATGAACCAGTCACTCAACGAGAGTAACAAGATGAAGGAAGTATATATTGGTCGATTCCTGCGCCTTTGTGCCATCTATGTCGACAAGATAGAGACCATGCGCAAGCGAGTAGTAAAACTGGTGAAGGCAAGAGAACTCAACAAGTTGCTGGAGCAGATGCAGGCTGGCGAGGCCTACATGGGCGAGCTGTATGAGTATTTCGATTCCGCCTTCCTGAAGCTCTTCCCTGACTTTGTTGAGGAGTTCAATGTCCTCTTGAGGCCTGAAGAGCGTATCGTGCTCGAAGATGGCAGCCGTCTTTCTACCACCCTCCGTATCTTTGCCCTTATCCGTCTGGGCATCGAGGACAGTTCTAAGATTGCCGAGTTCCTTCACTATTCTGTGAACACTATCTATAATTATCGCGCCAAAATCAAGAATAGTGCTATCTGTGACAGGGAAGAGTTCGAGCAGCGTGTGAAGCAGATTGGGCATGAAATAAGCCTTTCAGGGCGTGATGGGTGAAATGTGCTGCAAAGGTACAACATATTTCTGTTACTGCCAAAAATCGCACTGCAGAGTCCTGTTAAACGGATTTAACACTCGTATTTTTCCGAGCCAATAAAGCCTACTCATAGTTTTAGCAGGAGAGAAACTATGAGTAGGCGAGCAGATATCAATAAGTTTTACCGGAAGAGAAGATAGGTTTGCTGATGGACGTATTGGTTTTCATCAGGTAGACCTAATCGTTACAGTGTGACAGTTGTGACAGTTGTGACAGTTTTCAGGGGTACCCCTCCCTTTTTCTCTATTTAGAAGTTACTTATATATTTATTAATAAATATATAAGTATATATATAATACTTACAGATTGAAAGTAGGGGAAATGCATGTACCCCTCCGCTGAAAACTGTCACAACTGTCACAACTGTCACGCTTTAACGCTTTGCTCCTATTCCCCGAAGATCATCTGAAATCTTGTTGCTAGAAATGATATGTCAAGTTTTTTTATAAGCATAGAACCTTGACGCCTGAAAATCCAAAGTTCCTTTCAGGGCGTGTGGCGCAAACTTGCAAAAGCTTAGGAGTAAATGCTGCAGATACCCATGCGCCCTGTTTTAGGGCGTATGGGTAAAACGTCCGATAATTGAGGTGTTGATTATTTTTCGGAAGAGTAAACGCTCCGAGGTACCCATGTGCTGTGTTTTACAGCATCATGTGGGTTAACTAACCGATAATCAGGGTGTTGGTTGTTTTCTGGGAAAGAGTAAATGCTTCTGGTACCCATGCGTCGTGTTTCACGACACATGGGTAGTCATCTGTTAATCAAAATATTGATGCTTTGTGTATCCCTTATTTCTACGAACTTGGTGATGGATGAGGAGCGAGAGAAATCGCATAATAGTTTGACGCTGTGTTTTACAGCATCAAGTTGGTTAACTTTCTGATAATTAGAGTGTTAATTATTTTATGGTAAGAGTGAATACTTCGGGGTACCCATACGTTGTGTTTTACAACGTCAAGTGGGCTAATCTTCTGATAATCAAGATATTGGTATTTTTTTTGAAAGTCCCCGTTTCTACGAGTTTGTCGATAGGATGAAAAGCAGGGAAAAACAATAAAAGTTTGTTACGGCGTTTCACCGTAACAAACTTTTATGCGTTATATTTATTTCTTCCCTCCGTTCAATTTCTCAGAATCGAATCATTCTTTTTAAAAGAGCTCGAAGGCTTTCTTGAGCTTCAGGTTATCGGCTGCATTACCAACAAGAGCCTCAAACTTTCCGGCTTCAGCCTTCCAGGATGAAGATGCCTCATCGTAGAAACTGAGGGCCTCTTTGCTGATGGTGATGCTGATATCCTTGCTCTCACCTGGCTGGAGATAAACCTTCTGGAATCCCTTCAGCTCCTTCTGAGGACGGTCTACCGATGCCTTGACGTCGTGGATATAGAGCTGAACCGTCTCGGCTCCGGCACGCTTTCCGGTATTCTTTACGTTTACGGTAAAGGTGATTGTGCCGTCCTGCTTCATCTGCGCCTTGTCGCTGCGGAGATTAGAGATGGCAAACTGGGTGTAGCTCAAGCCGTGACCGAATGCAAAGGTAGGCTTGATGCGCTCCTTATCGGTCCAGCGGTAACCTACATAGATGCCTTCCTTATATTCCTCATCAATGATGTTGCCCTTCGTGCTGGCTCCACCTTCCTGACGCCAGGTTCCCGGATAGGTATTGAGTGCATGAGCACCTACTTCCTTCAGCGAGTTGACCCATGTAAACGGCAACTTGCCGCTAGGGTTGGCATCGCCTGTAAGGATGCTTGCCAGGGCTTCGCCGCTCTCCGAACCGATGAACCAGCCCTGTACGATGCCGGCAACCTTAGCCTTCCAAGGCATCGCTACCGCATTGCCCGAGATGTTGACATAAACGAAGTTTCTGTTTGCCTTAGCCAAAGCCTCGATCAGCTTATCCTGATGGTATGGCAACTCATAATGCTTGCGGTCGTGACCCTCACAGTCCTGGAAATCGCTCTTGTTCAGACCACCAAACATGATGACATAGTCGGCAGTCTTGGCTTTCTCTACGGCTTCGGCTATCAGTTCAGCCTCGCTGCGCTTGTCTTCCAGGTTCTGACCGGTTGTAACGCCATTGTAGTTGCCCGTTACATCGCCCACATATCCGCGGGCATAATCTACCTCGATGCCGTCCTTGCCCAAGCGCGTCTTCAGACCATCGAGAGGCGAAATCTCGCGCTGTACCTTGAGCGAAGAAGAGCCTCCGCCTACGGTCATCATCTTGATGGCATTCTCGCCCACTACCAGCACGCGCTTAGCCTTCTGGGTGTTGATAGGGAGCACATTGTTCCTGTTCTGGAGCAATACGATGCCTTCCTCAGCAATCTGTCTGGCTGCTGCATAATGGCTCTCGGAACTGAGGAAACCATGAGGGCGGTTCGGATTCATCGTGGTGCGATAGAAGAGGCGCAATACGCGGCGCACCTTATCGTCCAGCTCCTTCTGGGTGAACTTTCCTTCCTGTATGGCCTTCATGTAAGGCATGGAGAGATAATAGTTGTCGTAGGCATTGGTAGCGCCCATCGTAAGACCGTCTGTCCAGGTGCCGAACTCCATATCCAGCCCGTTCTTTACAGACTGCTCCAGGTCGTGAGCACCGCCCCAGTCGCTTACCACGACACCATCATACTTCCAGTCGCCCTTCAGAATCTTGTTCAGGGTCCACTGGTTGTGGCAGTTGTGCTCATTCTTATATAGGTTGTAGGCTCCCATGATACCCCATGTCTTACCCTTCTCAACAGCCGCCTTGAAGGCAGGGAGATAGATTTCGTGGAGAGCACGGTCGCTGACGATTACGTTGACCTGATGGCGGTATTCCTCGTCGTTGTTCAGGCAATAGTGCTTTACGCAGGCTGATACGCCCTTAGACTGCAATCCCTGAATATACGGCACTACCATGATGCTTGCCAGGAACGGATCTTCGCCCATATACTCGAAGTTGCGGCCGTTGAGAGGCGTGCGGTAGATGTTGACGCCAGGACCCAGAATCATGTCCTTGCCGCGATACAGGGCTTCTTCGCCCAATGCTTCGCCATAGATGCGGCTCATCTGTGGATTCCATGATGCGGCAAGACAGGTGAGGGCAGGGAAGGCTACACAGGAGTCGTTGGTCTGACCAGCCTGTTCCCACTCATCCCACAATACGTCAGGACGCACTCCGTGAGGTCCGTCATCCGTCCAGAAGTCAGGAAATCCCAAGCGTGGTACACCGGCTGATGAAAACTTGCTCTGAGCATGGATGATGCGTATCTTCTCTGCCAGCGTCATGCGGGAGATGGCATCATCGATGCGCTGCTCTACCGGCTTGGTCTGGTCGAGATAGACAGGCAATTGTCTGTTTGCCTGCTGTGCCTGTGATGGCGCGATGGCTGCCACAGACAAGACACATGATAAAATGAACTGTTTCATAAGTAATGAATATTTATTATGTTTTTGTTTATTCTTGCAGTTGTTTGTTATGCACACCGCCTCTCACGTTTTTTTTGTGCGTTTAGGCGTATATGCTCATTCATCTGCAAAATTACTAAATAAATAATGAAAAAATGACGGGTGATAAGTGAAAAGTGGATGAGTGTAAAAATGGGATTTTTATAAACCGCTGGTAGTTAGGGAAATAAATGTGTTGTGGTGCGAATGAAAAGTGGCAGAGTGTGAACACTGAAAAATGCTGATGTAACTCTTCTTAACGCATTTTTCTTTTGTTCCAATTTCGCTTTTTATTGTCTTTTTCTGCTTTTCTTGCTTACAATTTGCTCATTTCGAATAAAAGTTATAATTTTGCAGTTGAATTTCAAAAATCAGAGAAATAGAATGAAACAGAATAATAGTAATTTATTATATCATCTTGTGGCTTTTGTCACCGTAGCCATCTGGGGAACTACCTTTGTATCTACCAAGGTGCTGATGCTGAACGGACTTTCGCCAGCACAGATCTTTACGCTCCGTTTCAGTATCGCATACATTATGATGCTGATGGTGAATCATAAGCGGATGTTTGCTGATAGCTGGAAAGATGAGTTTAAAATGGCGATGCTGGGTATTACGGGCGGTTCACTCTATTTCCTGAGCGAGAACGAGGCGATGAATTATACCACAACAACCAATACTTCGCTCATCGTATGCTCCTGTCCGCTCTTTGCTACCTTGCTGGTACGTCTGGTTTATCGCCATTCTTCGCGTATCAACATGATACAGCTGTTGGGCTCTCTGCTTGCTTTTGTAGGTATGATTATCGTGGTGCTGAATGGCAAATTCGTGCTGCATCTGTCGCCTGTAGGTGATGCCTTGGCTTTTACGGCATGTATGAGCTGGGCTGTCTATTCGCTCCTGATGAAATCGGTATCGGGCGATTATGGCGCAGCTTTTATTACCCGCAAGGTCTTCTTCTATGGTGTGCTTACCATCTTGCCTTATTATCTTATTATCCCTGGGTGGCCGGCATGGGATGTGTTTATGAAGCCTCAGGTGGTGGGTAATCTCTTGTTCCTGGGCTGTTTGGCATCCATGATATGTTTCCTTACCTGGAACTGGTGTATCTCTAAGTTGGGTGCCGTGAAAGCTACCAACTGGGTTTATTTCAATCCTATCACCACAATGATTTTCGCCTCTCTGGTATTAGACGAAAAGATAACTCCTTACTTCCTGGCAGGTGCCTGCTGCATTCTGGCAGGTATGTATATTGCGGATAGAATGACGAAGTCGGAATAAAAAATGACGAAGGAGGAATAAAAAGAGGGTGTGTCATAAGTCACATCCCATACGCCCTGAAAGTTCAGTTATATAATATTTGTTTAGGTTTTTATTAGGCGTTCCGCCGGATTTACTGTCCGGCGGAGCGTTATGGAGATTTCTTATTCTTCGATGACTGAAATCTGCATAGAAACATCCTCTTTTGGGCGATCGCCACGCAATGTTTCGCAGTTCTGAATCTTTTCTACGATGTCAAGTCCTTCCTCTACTTCACCGAAAACGGTGTATTGGTTATCGAGGAAAGGTGTTCCGCCTATTTCTGTATAAGCCTTCTGCTGCTCCTCGGTAAACTTAGGATAGCCCTGCTCCTTGCAGCGCTTCTTGGTTTCATCCACCAGTTCATCCTGGAGTTTCAGCAGGCCTTCACGGTCGCGGTTGCGGCGGAAGTTCATAATTTCATCATGATGCTCCTTGGCAAGCTGGTTGAAGATGTTCTGTTCCATCTGCATGCCCATCTGCTTTTCCATCTGCTTCAGTTCATTCTGCTTGTAGGTCTTTCCCCATACAATATAGAACTGGCTACCGCTGCTCTCTCGTTCTGGGTTTACCTCATCTCCCAAACGGGCTGCGCTCAAGGCTCCACGCTTGTGGAAAAGTTGTGGATAAACGAACTCGGCAGGGATGGTATAGTCGGGACCACCTGTGCCCAGCATCTTGCCTTTAGGAGCGCCTTTGCTGTCTGGATCGCCGCCTTGAATCATAAAATCCTTGATGACACGATGGAAGAGAGTGCCATCGAAATATCCCTCCTTTGCCAACTTCAAGAAGTTGTCACGATGCTGAGGTGTCTCGTCGTAGAGGCGCACCTTGATGTCGCCCTCTGATGTCTTTATCAATACTTTAGCCATAATAATTTATAATCAGTATATTTTTTTAATCGGTATATGTCGTAATCAGTATATGTCGTAATCAGTATGTTCTTTTTACTTTTTTACCATTTTACTTTTCGTAATACTCATTCCACTCCTTCATAGCCTCCTGCCAGTCGGTCTGTTCACCGCTGGCTACGGCTTCCTTCTGTCTCTCTGCCTCGTCGCGAGCCTTATCTCGGGCACGTTTTGCCTTCATTGCCTCTATGGTGGCATCGTCGAGAATCTGAATGGCGCCACGCTTGATGGCTGCCTGCAACTCCTCTTCTCCGAAAGCCTTGCCAGGCTCATTGAAGTCAGAGATATTAAATTCATAATCCACACGAAGGTCGTGGCGTATCATTTTCTGTTGTAAACGGTTGCCTGCGTTCTTGAGTCGCAGCAACTTGCCGATTTCCTTGATTTCTCCTGCTGAGTATTTGTTTCTTCCCATTAATATGATTTGATATTATTATTTTTGCGTGCAAAATTAAGCATAATCCTCGATAAAACCAAGAAAAGTTTCAAGGAATTCACAAAAGAATCCCTTTCTCCCTTTACTTTCTTGCCCTTTTTACCCTTTTACCTTTTTACTCTTTTACCTTTAAATTACTTCCATGCCTTCTTCTGGTTCAGTTCTATCAGGCGGTCGAATTCAAAGTCGGCTTTGATTTTATCCAATATCCTCTTTACGATGATATTCATCACGCTTCCTTTGCTGTAGTTGGCAGAGCACATGAAGTTTACCCGTCCCTCCTTGACAAGCTGGCAGGCAGTCTTCTGTTTATCCTCGTTATCATATACCGCAATCGAGTGGCCGCCATGTTCCTTTACCATCTTCATGCAAGGCACATCGGTTTCTCCATCTCCGAAATATATCATTCGGGGGAAAGGGATAGGACGCTTTTCGTCGGGGATATACTGATTCACTCTTCTGTTGTCGCTCACCTGTTTGATACCCTTGTTGATTTTGAAGAGGAATTGCGTCTTGGTAGTATAGTCTACGGCTACGGCTGGCCAATAGGCGATTCCCTTCTTATTGTAGAGAAAGGAGCAGGCGTAGATGTTCTCAAATTCCTGGGCGATAGGTGTGCCCTCTATCATCTCCTTCAGTCCCGAGGAGTTGATGTAGTGCTTTACGTCCAGTCCGATACTGTTGCCATATTCATTCACGAGCGAAAACCATTGTTTTACGCCGCGGAACAGTTCTACATCCTTGCCGAATTTCTGAAAAGATTCCCGGGTGAGCGAGATATTGTTCTTCTTGGCTTCGTCGAGCATCAGATACATATAGGTCAAAATGCCGTTGGCATCCTTACCCTCTGCAAACTTTCTGTTTTTCTCCCAGAACTCGTCTTTTGTCTTGCCTGTAGCCTGTATGAATCCAAACTCCTGCATATTGCCCGGCGACAGTGTGCCGTCGAAATCATAAACCAGCGCTACCTGTGGTCTCTTCTTTGCCATATCTCGTTCTCCTTTCTTTTATATTTACCCTAAACTGTCTATCTCTTTCGGGAATGTTTTTCTCCCTTAATTTGCAAATATACATAATTTTCAGCGAATTAGCAAACTATTGGGATATAAAAAAACATAATGAAACAAAAAAGGCGTACAAAACTCATTTCTGAGCATTGTACGCCTTTATTATAATATTAATCTGTATTACTTAACTTCCTCGAAGTCAGCGTCTTGTACGTCCTGAGCGCCATCATTTCCGCCCTGTGCCTGCTGACCACCCTGAGGACCTGCCTGCTGGCCGCCCTGATACATCTGCTGAGAAGCAGCCTGCATGACGGTGTTCAAGTTGTTCATAGCTGAATCGATAGCTGCAACATCACCTGCCTTGTGAGCATCCTTCAACTGCTGCAAAGCCTGCTCGATACCTGGCTTCTTGTCAGCTGGAATCTTATCACCGTTATCCTTCAGGAAGTTCTCGGTGGTGAAGATCATGCTGTCAGCCTGGTTCATCTTGTCAATCTTCTCGCGCTCAGCCTTATCAGCAGCAGCGTTCTGCTCTGCCTCAGCCTTCATGCGGTTGATCTCGTCCTCGCTCAAGCCAGATGAAGCTTCGATGCGGATGCTCTGCTCCTTACCGGTAGCCTTATCCTTAGCTGATACGTTCAATATACCGTTGGCATCGATATCGAAGGTAACCTCAATCTGAGGAACACCACGGCGAGCTGGAGCGATACCTGTCAGGTTGAACTGACCGATGCTCTTGTTCTGAGCTGCCATTGGACGCTCACCCTGCAATACGTGGATGGTAACCTCTGTCTGGTTATCAGCTGCTGTAGAGAATACCTCGCTCTTCTTGCAAGGGATAGTTGTATTGGCATCGATGAGCTTAGTCATCACACCACCCATAGTCTCGATACCGAGAGTCAATGGAGTAACGTCGAGCAATACGATGTCACCAACACCCTCTTCCTTGTTCAGAATGGCACCCTGGATAGCTGCACCTACTGCAACAACCTCATCTGGGTTAACACCCTTAGAAGGCTCCTTGCCGAAGTAGTTCTTAACGAGTGTCTGAACGGCTGGGATACGGCTTGAACCACCAACCAGGATAACCTCGTCGATATCTGATGTAGAGAGTTTAGCATCACGAACGGCATTCTGGCAAGGTACCAAGCAAGCCTGAATCAGGTTGTGAGCCAACTGCTCGAACTGTGCACGGGTCAAAGTCTTAACCAAGTGCTTTGGCATACCGTCAACGGCTGTGATGTATGGCAAGTTGATTTCGGTAGATGTAGAGCTTGACAACTCAATCTTAGCCTTCTCAGCTGCTTCCTTCAAACGCTGCATAGCCATAGGGTCCTTGCGGAGATCTACGCCTTCTTCAGCCTTGAAGCCATCAGCCAACCAGTTGATGATTACCTGGTCGAAGTCATCACCACCCAGGTGAGTATCACCATTGGTAGAAAGTACCTCGAATACGCCGCCACCGAACTCCAGAATAGAGATATCGAATGTACCACCACCCAAGTCGAATACGGCAATCTTCATATCCTTGTTAGCCTTGTCAACACCGTAAGCCAAAGCTGCGGCTGTAGGCTCATTTACGATACGCTGAACGTTCAAACCTGCAATCTGACCAGCCTCCTTTGTAGCCTGACGCTGTGAGTCAGAGAAGTAAGCAGGAACTGTGATGACAGCATCTGTAACCTCCTGTCCGAGATAATCCTCTGCAGTCTTCTTCATCTTCTGGAGAACCATTGCAGAAATCTCCTGTGGAGTATACTTGCGACCCTCGATTTCAACACGTGGATAACCACCCTCGTTTACTACTGTGTAAGGCATTGCCTCAGCCTCTTTCTGGCTCTGAGTGTATGTCTCACCCATGAAACGCTTGATAGAATATACTGTGTTCTTAGGGTTTGTGATGGCCTGACGCTTAGCAGGATCACCTACCTTGCGGTCACCATCCTTAACGAAACCTACTACTGATGGAGTAGTACGCTTACCTTCACTGTTAGCGATTACAACTGGTTCGCTACCTTCGAAAACGGCAACACAACTGTTTGTGGTACCCAAGTCAATTCCAATTACTTTTCCCATAATTATATCTTTTTTTATTTTTATCGTTATTAATATGTTATTTATCTCATGAACTTGCTGGCTAATGGAAGTCTGCCGAAGATATGCATCTGTCGGGAACCTCTATATTCAGCGTTCACGCTTTCCGTCATAACAAAGCATGTGCCAAGGGATTGTAAAATTTAAAGTGGCTGACAAGGTGTCAGATAATGCTGACAAAATAAAAGGAATCAAGATATGGGAGGCGATAAAATGTCGCATTCTCCCTATCTTGATTCCTGTAATATGATTGAGAAATCTTTCTTTTCAGATAAAGCTCCTATATATAATAAGGTGTGAAACCTTATCTGGCTTTATTTCTGTTCCTTAGCAGCAAGTGCTTCGCGAACCTTAGCTTCCAGTTCATCGAGAAGTTCAGGGTTATCCTTGAGCAATGCCTTGCAGGCATCGGCACCCTGTCCGAGTTTAGAACCGCCATAGCTATACCAGCTGCCGCTCTTTTCGATGATATCGTTGGCTACAGCCAGACCGAATACCTCGCCGGCACGGCTGATGCCTTCGCCAAACATGATGTCGAACTCTGCCTTGCGGAAAGGAGGAGCCACCTTGTTCTTTACAACCTTTACGCGAACCAGATTACCTACTACCTCATCGCCGTCCTTGATGGCTGTTGCCTTGCGGATATCCAAACGCACTGATGCATAGAACTTCAGAGCATTACCACCGGTGGTTGTCTCTGGGTTACCGAACATTACACCAATCTTCTCGCGCAACTGGTTGATGAAGATGCAGGTAGTGTTGGTCTTGCTGATGGTAGAAGTGAGCTTGCGGAGAGCCTGACTCATCAATCGAGCCTGAAGACCTACCACATTGTCACCCATATCGCCTTCGATTTCCTTCTTAGGAGTCAAGGCTGCTACAGAGTCAACAACTACGATGTCTACAGCAGCAGAACTGATCAGCTGGTCTGCAATCTGCAACGCCTGCTCACCATTATCTGGTTGTGAAATCCACAAGTTATCAACATCAACGCCCAATTTAGCCGCATAGAAACGGTCGAAAGCGTGCTCTGCATCAATGAAAGCAGCGATACCGCCAGCCTTCTGCGCCTCTGCGATGGCATGGATAGCCAATGTTGTCTTACCAGAAGATTCCGGACCGTAAATCTCGATGATACGTCCCTTAGGATAACCGCCTACGCCCAGTGCATTGTCGAGAGCGATACTGCCTGTAGGGATAACTTCGATGTTCTCAACGTGCTCATCTCCGAGTTTCATGATAGAGCCCTTACCGAAGTCCTTTTCTATCTTAGCCATGGCTGCCTGAAGAGCTTTCAGTTTGCCTTCATTGGGATTCAATTTTCCCTCTTGCATTTCTTTTGCCATATCTTATTTAGTTTAAAGTTTAGTCGATTTCCAAATCGCCATCAAACACCTCGTGCCATGGCAATCCCTGCTTGTTGAGCTGCTCCATGAATGGATCTGGATCGAACTCCTCTACGTTCCAAACGCCTGGTTTCTTCCAGATGCCCTTGAGGAACATCATGGCACCAATCATGGCTGGCACACCGGTGGTGTAGCTTACGCCCTGCATACCGGTTTCGTTGTAAGCCTCCTGGTGCTTGCAGTTGTTATATACGTAATAGGTGCGCTCCTTGCCGTCTTTCTTGCCACGGATGCGGCAACCGATAGATGTTTCGCCGTCATAGTTCTCGCCGAGATCCTGTGGGTTAGGCAATACGGCCTTGAGGAACTGCAGAGGAACAATCTTCACCTTGGCTGTCTTGCCTGAACCGTCTGCCAATGGAGCCTCGTATTCGATTTCGTCGATGCGGCTCATGCCGAGGTTCTGGATGCAGTCGAGGTAGGTGAGATACTGCTGACCGAAGGTCATCCAAAAGCGTGCCTCCTTGATGGTAGGGTAGTTCTTCACCAGGCTCTCCAACTCCTCGTGGTGCATCAGATAGCTCTCGCGAGGACCGATGTTAGGGTAGGTGAGAGGCTTGTGGATAGAGAGAGGGTCGGTTTCAATCCATTCGCCATCCTTATACCAGAGTCCCTTCTGGGTAATCTCGCGGATATTGATTTCTGGGTTGAAGTTGGTTGCGAAAGCCTTGTGATGGTTACCGGCGTTGCAATCCACGATGTCGAGCACCTCAATCTCATCGAAGTGATGCTTGGCTGCATAAGCGGTGAAGATGCCTGATACACCTGGGTCGAAACCGCAGCCGAGGATAGCGCAGAGACCAGCCTGCTCAAACTTATCCTTGTATGCCCACTGCCATGAGTACTCGAAGTGAGCCTCGTCCTTAGGCTCATAGTTAGCGGTATCCATATAGTTGCAACCGCAAGCCAGACAGGCATCCATGATAGTGAGATCCTGATAAGGCAAAGCTAGGTTGATGACAAGCTCAGGCTTGTAGCTATTGAAGAGAGCCTTCAACTGCTCAACGTCGTCGGCATCCACCTCAGCTGTCTGAATATCCATCTTGTAGCCCTTGGCATGGATATCCTTAACCAGCTTATCGCATTTTTCCTTGCGACGGCTAGCAATCATAAACTCGGTGAAAACGTCCTGGTTCTGGACGATCTTGAAGGCAGCCACGGTAGCCACGCCACCTGCGCCAATCATAAGTACTCTACTCATTTATAATTTTATTTTTTTATGTTTATTATTTTAAAGTTTATTTTATTTCATTTGCCGAAATCCCCAGGGCATTCATGAGTGAATAACCGAGAATCTCCTGTCTGAAGTTGCCGCCTGGCATGGGCTGCATGGCAAAGAGGGTGATGCGCTTGTCATCGTCATCTACCTTACGGAGTATCTCGCGGAGTCGGTCGTAAGCATCTCCATCCTCAGAATTTGGGATTACCATCACTCGCTTCACCTCCTTGGCGTTGCATACGGTGCGCGCCACATCTACGAGGAAGTCATCCTTACCTGCCATCTTCTCCTCTGTAGGATAAGAAGAGATGATGAATTCTCCGAGCTTATCATCCTTGAAAGCCTGAGCGTTCAGATCCTTCTCATAGTTGGCAGGGCGGAAGTTCTTCATCGCCATTGACTGCTTGTCGTGGATAAGCACAACCTGTGTCTCGTGCTCGCCCTCTCTCAGACCTCCGTCAAGGGCAATGCAGACTGCCCATTGTGCCATATCGGCTGGTTGGATGCGACGGTTAATCATTCGTTCGAAGTTGACTATCAGGTCGAAAGCCACTCGGTCGATATAGTCGGCATCAGCGATAATTACATTCTCGCTCCATTTTATGTTGTTTGTATCTAATGTATTCATTGGTGCAAAAATTAAGCAAACGAGCATGATGAAAGCTTGCTTTCAAATTGTCGAATGCAGATTATTTCTGCAAATTTACGAATAAATTTCGTAATTAAGGCATTTTGGAAATATAAAATAATAAAAAAGATAGTATTTTCATCATTTCTTCATTTGATGGAATACTATCTTCAGTATTTTATGTGATAATCCGGACTCTTCTTCTTTCTGTTCTCCGAAGTCTTTTATGCGATAATTTTCGCTAGATAATGTCCGGCGAGAACAGCGATAAGTCCCAGCGCCAGACTTCCGAAGAGATAGAGCATCATATAGACATAATTCTCCTCCTTCATCAGTCCTGCCCCCTCGTTCATAAAGGTAGAGAAGGTAGTGAATCCTCCGCAGAATCCCGTGGTAAGCAGCAGTTTGGCAGATGGCGACATCCATCCCCCTTCCCGCCAGTTCAATCCCGAGAGAAACCCGATGATGAGGCATCCCGCCACATTCACCGCCATCGTTCCGAACGGAAAGGCAATCACCGTGCAGGATTGCACCAACTTTGATACCCAATATCTCATGCCGCCTCCGAAGAAGCTGCCGATGCTTACTATCAATACTTCTTTCATCTTCTTATCTCCTTATTTATAATGTATAATATATAATAACTTGTATGATATTTCCTTGTATATACTATCAGCCTTGCCGCTATTCTCTTTGAGTATGTTCTGCAATTCTTTCGAACGGCTTTTCAGTCCGTGCTAACTGATAGAACAATCTTAAGTTTGTTCCTCTCGGACAGAAAAGCCGCATAATCCTTTACATATCATTTCTCAAAATATGTGCCAATGGCTATGATAGGGATGTTTTCCATCCATTCTTGGTCTACATATCTTTTCATGGAGATACGTAACCCTTTCAACCCTGGGTTGTCTTTGATGAATTGTGCCAGGGAACGCGCACGTACGTTTTCCTCTGCCTTCACTTCTACTGGTATAACCCTTTGGCTATCTTGAATGATGAAATCAATCTCCGAAGGAGTCTTGGTATTGCTCCAGTAATAGGGCTTTAATCCCAAGGCCAACAGTTGCTGTAGCACATACTGTTCTGTAAATGCACCTTTGAACTCAGTGAATGCATTGTCGCCTATCAGCATCTGGCTTGCTGAGGCATCTGTCATGCATGCCAGGAGACCACAATCTAATAAGAACAGTTTAAAGGCATCCCTATCTTCATAAAATTTAAGCGGCATTTTAGGTTCCTTGATGCGGCTCACCTTATATACAATGCCGGCATCTTATATGCTACGTTTTTGTATTCCTTTTTTCCAAAGTGCTGCATGATCCAAGTCTTACCCACTTGTCTGGCACCTAGTAACATCAAGGGCTTTCTGTCCTTGCTTTCTTTCCATTTCAGAAGTTGCTTGTATATCTTTCTTTTCATAACTAACTGGAATTTAAATATTTCTGTTGCAAAGATACACTTTTTCGATGATAAAAACAAGTAAATTATACACTTTTTCGATGATAACGAATGTTAAATCATACATTTTTTCGATGATAAGGTAGTAAAAAGACTGTCACCGCTTGTTCATCTTCGGATGATGACGACACTCCGGCTACTGGTGATATTAAGACCAACATCGTTGGTACATGAGAACTTACGCATATTAAGGGGTGGTATTGGGCTGATGATGAGGATGAAAGCCATATCACTGTAGATAAAAGTCCTGAAAGTGATGATAAATTTAGATTTTCTCTCAATGCTAATGGTGGTTGCATTTGGTATGATTATGATGCAGGGACTTGGAAATCTTATTCAGGAATTACTAAATATGAATTGAATGCCAACATTTTGATTATTAAGGATTCCTATTCTTCAGGGGATGAAACAGATTGGCAAACTTGCAAGCGCTTTAAGATTGTTTCTATCAAAGGTAATACGATGGTTTGTACTGTATGCTTAATGGATGAGGATGATACAGAACTTACATTTACGAAAAGATAAATATTAAAATAAACTAAGGATAGAGAAAAGCAGTATGTTGCGTGTTTTTCATACTGCTTTTCAGCTTACTTTTTGATTCTGTTGTTCTGGCGCAGTGAGTTGATCTGTGCCAACTTCTGCTCCCGCGAGTAAGGATGCAATAACATGTATTGTTCCCCCTTTAACGCAGCCAAGCTGCTCTGACGGTGAAAATCGTTTATATAAGATCTTTCCAGTACTGAATTGTTCTGCATAATCATCTAATTTTGCTAGACCTTCAGATGTAAATCCTTCATTGATTATGTCACTGATGGACATCCAAAAATCATGGTTTGTCATAAATTATATTGTTTGATAAATTCTATTGGTGGCAAAGTTATAGTTTTTCTTCGATAACACCAAATTATTTGGGCTTTATTTCACATTTGCCAGCAAATTGTTTCAATACATCTTTCTTTTCCCGTTGTCCTTGAAATTACATGGCGATGTAGGAATCTCTGCGTCGGGACGTAGGAAAGATTACGTCGCCATGTAGTAAAGTCTACATCGGGACGTAATTTTTGGGGTATCTATAAGGTATCATATCAGATTCTTTTTAGATTTAGCGTCGAGTTTATACGCACACGAAAAAAGTTTTTTCGAAAAAAAATTTTATGTGCAAGAAATAAATGGGGAGAAAATGCAGAAGCTGAGTGCTATTGTGACCACGATTTCTGATAAGCAGTATCATAATGATTAACTGCCTGGAGAAGGTTGTAGATAGGGTTGATTTAGCAGAATGAGTTGGTTCTACTGGATGACGGAGTCGGCTCGATGGGATAAAGGAGTCAACTCTATAGGTTGATGCAAGCGTCTTCGTGAGTTGAAAGACATTACTCCTCGGGTTCCAGAAGATACCTTCTCAGCAGTTGTCACTAGGCTCAGCAGGTCTGCCGAGCCTAGTCGGCAGGTCTGCTGACTGCAGTCAGCAGCTTTGCTGAGCCTAGTTACAACACTTTATTCTTGCCGATATTTCTCTCATATCTTTCGGCAGAATAAGCTGTAGTGTGAATTAGGAATCTATGCAATTTTATTTTTCCACTCTTCTTTTACTAAATTCGCCAAATAACCATCGCTTCTGCAATGCATATCAGCAATGCCTTCATTCATCATCTGATAAATAGAAGAAGTATAAAAGAAATCTAGAGCATCTTCCAACGTAATGCCTGTTTGCTCTGCAAAGATAGGTACTATGCGAGCATATTTCATTTGAAGTATTGTCTTGTTTGCTTCCATGAAAGTCCCTCCTTATATTATTTCATCTGACTGAAGAAAGTGCAGATGCTTGTTCAAAATATCTTGATTTAAAATACATATCTGGTGATTGGGATGAATAAACTTTAAGCGTTTAAGTGCTTCTTCTTTGCTGATGTTACCGGAGAAGTAAAGATCTATGGTATTGAATACCTTATCATCTGCTATACCACCTGTAACCATATCAAACTTATTTGTTTGTTTCCCAATTCGGCATAAAGCAACAAAATCTAACCACTCTTCGTTGTAGCCAATAAACTCTTTTATCTTATATTCTCTGTCTAAGTTTTCATCTAAGATGTATTGGTTAAGATATGCTTTGTCGCCCTGAAAGAGAAATCGTTGGGCATATTTCTTCGCCTGTTCGACAAGTGATGTCAGATAGAATCCTTTGCCGAAATCCAATAAATCACGAGAATGATAAATGTCTGGTGATTCTATGATGAATTTTGATGCGTGATAAACTTTCATTTCAATGCTCCTCGTTTCTTTAACAAGTTAATCAAATCGTCCATGATGTATTCCTTGCCGAAAGTATGGAGCACATCATAGCAGGGTATCATATAGCCATTTAAGATATCTGTTGACCGTAACATCTTATATACCTTACTGGCACTCATGTTCAATCGGTCGGCTAAGTTGCCAACGCAATAGGTTACGAAATCCAATTGATATTCTTGCATAATCTTACTTTTTTAATATGTATGGGGCAAAGTTAAGACTTTTCTTCGATAACACCAAATTATTTGGGCTTTATTTTGCATTTCCCTGCAAATTGTTTCAATACATCTTGCATCTCATCCGGCAGATATTCCATAGCTCTGTTCTTAATCTCTTGTGGAATACCGAAGCGGGCTTCGGCGATACTGCCAACGATGGCTCCGATGGTATCGCTATCGCCGCCATGAGATATGGCTAGGCGGATAGCATCCTCGAAGGATGAGGCTTGCGAGAGGAGATAGAAGGATAATGGCACGGCATCCATGCAGGTTTCATCGAATTTGCCTTTCGGATAATCTCGGGTATCGAAATCCTCGTAATAGCTGCGGGCGATATTCTTGAAGGCTTTCATTGCCTTATCATCAGATTCTTTAGAATTCTTATCTTTACTCTCCTTAGATTCTTCTGAGAATCTGCTCTTGCGGAAATGCCAGATGGCATGAGCCACGGCTTTGGCTCCCTTGATTCCTTCGGGATGGTTATGGGTAGGAAGAGCCGTTTTCTCTGCCTCTTCCAAAACCTGCGACAGGTCATCGAATAGCCAAGCCACCGGCGATACTCGCATTGCCGAACCATTGCCAAAACTATTATATGGCTGCGGATCAAGAGAACGAATCCACCCCGCGAATCTTCCGCCATACGCTCCTTTCGGGGAAGGATAGCGGCGGCACCAATCCAGCAGGCTTTCCTGATAGCTTCGTCCGTTCAGTATCGCATCGGCTATCGCCACCGTAAAAATGGTATCATCGGTGAAGTCGCATCCCTCGCCGAACATCTCGAAATCATAATCAAACGTATTGTTGAACTCATATTTTGAGCCAGCAATATCTCCTATTATTGCTCCTAACATAAGCTACTAATTCTCTATAACTTTATTCTATCACCTCCCAGAAACTCTCCGGCAAGCTGATGTTCTTCATCTCCTTTGCGCTCTCGAACAAAGGGGCGATGTCTTCGGCTTCGAAGCCAGCGATGCCGCAACCTATTGGGGTTACCAGGAAATGCTTCTCGGGATGTCGCTTGGCATAGGCGATGAATCTATCCACGTATGGACGGATGGTTTTCACGCCGCCCTGCATCGTAGGGATGGCATAACTCTGACCTTGCAAGCCTACACCCTTGCCCATGACGGCACCGAAATGCAGGCGGGCAATGCGGGCTGCACCACCACCATGCATGCCAGCCAGATTGCTGCCAAACACAAAAATCTCGTTTTCTTTTAATGAATCAATCCAGTGAGGAGTGATTCTTCCCTTCTTCATTTCTTCCATATTATTCTTATTATTAAATATGTTATTGCCTTTATCTGCCGATTCCTCGCAGCACTTGCATTCGGACATCATTCTCGGCATCGACATCTTCGGAGCACTTTCGATACATGCGTCTTTGTCGCCGAACGACAGATAGCTTCCGTATTCAGATGCATCGAAGTATCTCTTGAAATAAGGAATCACCACATCGTGCATCATCTTCTGACAACGCTGGGTGACGGCTGAATGGGAAATGCCCAACTGAGCGGCTACGTCCTTGCCCCGGAATCCCTCTATATAGAGCATCTTCAGAATGATGCTGTTCTTGCTGTCTCTGCCATAATAGAAATTGCCGATGTCTTCTATCGTCTGGTAAAGATCGTGCTCAAACTGGTTGTCGGTGAAAATCAGTTTCTGAAAAATTCTTTTCTTTCTTCATATCGATATATCTTTTTGATATCCGCAATCCGTTTGCAAATATATACTTTTTCTTTGAGAAAGCGGAGAAATAGCTCCCTTTTTTCTCTTCTCTATGATATTAAAAGAGAAAAGAGGAGGAAAAATTAAGCAGGTATCGAAAAAATGTATCCCGCTTTTTACTTTTCCCTTTTCTTAAGGTCATATAATCGTAACGTTCATGAAAATAAACGAATATGAGTGTAAATGACAAAGGCATAGTGGATACGCTGAAGGAGTGTCCGGAGAACGGATTCAGAATGCTGATGATGAAGTATCAGGAACCGGTTTACTGGCATATACGCCGATTGGTGGTTTCGCATGATGATGCACAGGATGCTTCGCAGGAAACTTTTGTGAGAATCTATCGCTCGTTCAATCAATATCGGGGCGACTGCTCACTGAGAAGTTGGATTTACCGCATCGCTACCAACGAGGCCCTGCGGCTCATCGGTAAACGGAAACAGGAAGAAGTTTCTCTAGAATCAGATTCAACGGGCGTCAGTCTCATCCCAGCAGATAATTATATCGACTTCGATGATAAGGTGGCAGTAAAACTGCAGAAAGCGATTCTCTCGCTTCCGCCTAAGCAGCAGCTGGCATTCAATATGAGATATTACGATGAACTTGGGTTCGACGAAATAGCGAAGGTCGCTGATTCCACGCCAGCCAGTATCAAGGCAAGCTATCATGTTGCCAAGGAGAAAATTATCAAGTACATGAATTCGAACGATTAAGTGAGAGTTCTGTGAGTTTTTAAATGGTTATTCAAAATGGAAAAGAATATGGATACAAATTTTGATTTCAACAAAACCGGGAAGTTTGACTTCGGTAAGGTGGGTAAGCGGATGCCTTATTCTACGCCAGAAGGATTCTTCAAGGAGATGGAAGCCAATATCCTGGAGCAGGTGAAGAATGACAAAACGCAGCCTGTCAGGATACAGCCGAAGAAACGATCTCTGAGGAAGGTGATTTGGACGGCTGCAATAGCTGTGGCTGCATCGGTGGCAGTACTTCTGGTACTCAACATCGATTTCTCAGCCTCTTCTTCCCAGCCTTCACAGGTGAATAACGGAATACAGGAGGTAGATAAGGCTTTCGCTCAGCTGTCTTCTGCCGATCAGGCTTATCTTCTCTCTGTATATCAGGAGGATGTGTTCCTCAACAATTAAACCGATTCAATAATATTTTAAAATGATAGAGTTATGAAACGATTTTTTGGTATTTTAATGATGGTCATCGCCATGATGACGGTTACTACAAATGTATGTGCACAGGCGCCTAACCAGAAGCAGCGCCTCAGTCGTGAACAGTTGGCAGAAAAGCAGGCTCAGTACATCTCTCGAAATTTGGGGCTTGATGAAAAGACCAACGCTAAGTTTATCGAGACCTATACTGATTATCAGAAAGAGGTATGGGCTTTAGGTCCTCGCCCTCATCACAAGAAGGGCGAAATGAAAACGGATGCTCAAACCGAACAGGAAATCAAGCAGCGTTTTGAGATGAGCGAGAAGATTCTCAACATCCGTCAGAAATACTACAAGAAGTATTCGCAGTTCCTGAGCCAGCAGCAGATTCAGCGTGTTTACGAACTGGAGCGACAGATGATGAAGCGCTTTGCCCAGAGAGGTTTTCGCAAGGGAATGGGTAAGAATGGAAGACCAGGACCAAGAATGTGGAGACCTGCACAGCAGAAGTAAAAAACAGAATAGGTTTAGCGTAATAATATATTAGTCCTCTTATACAAGGAAAAAAGATTACTTTCTATATTCAAATATATGCGAACGACGATTGGTGCAAGAGCGCGCGCCAATCGTCTTTTCTTTCTCATGTAGTTATTTCTATCATCTTTTCATAAGAGATTTTTCCTGCTTGTCCTTCCAAGCCAGAATCAGACCGATGACACCGGCATAGCTCTTTCTGCCGCCTTCTACATGGTTGCCTCTCAGATAGAGTTCGAAGAAGAAATCCTGGGCAGCATCCAGTGCCTTGCATCTTTTGCCCTGCCAGTATTGGCGGTCGCTTTTCAGCAGCCTGATTATCTCAGGACGGATATGTTTCAGATATTTCTCACCTTCCTTTTCGCCGAGGATGTCGAATACATTATATAATACATGGGGCAGAATGTGGTAATATCCGCTGAATTTCACCAGCTTATCTGCCGATGCCGTACAAACGAGATAACTGTAGAAATTCGCTTCTCCTTCGTTGGCAATGCCCAGAAAATGAGCAAACTCATGGGCATAGGTAGCAGGATAATCGTGTGCAAGAATATCGCCGTTCAGCGTAAATTCGCAGAAGAATGGTCCCATGCTGCCGGTTACACCCGACATCGAACTGATGGGCGTAAACACCATCGTCTTGGCATGCGGATGCTGGTTGAAAGGCGGATTGATGCCCTCCCGATAGCCTATCTTGTTATATTCCTTCAGAACCGCATCCCGCACCCGATTCTTCAGTTTATCATCCACAATACAATTGAATTTTTCACTCTTCCCTCTCCGTTCTTCACTCAAAAGGTTGAGGCTGTCGGCATACTGGTAGGCAAATTTCCGGAACTTCTCTTCCGAAACCTCAGCAGGCTGCATGCCAACTCTATAATAGATAACAGGCTGCGAATAGTTCAGTCCCCAAGCAGCATAAAACCATACATATACCCACAGCAGATATTCAATTACCCTTCCGAAAACCGCCTTTTTCTTCGGATAGCCGCCGCTCTTGGCAGCAAGAAAGATAAACCGACGGGCGAGTTTCTTCCGTAATCCCATCTCGTAGATAGGATAGAGGATGACCCAGGCGATGCTGAGAGCAATGAAAATATCGCCCACGGCAAAGGGAAAGATGCCTGAGATGGGCGAAAGAAGGCTGCCGATAACGGGATAAACATGGTAGGTGTAGATAACTCCCCAGAGCGGAATCATCTTGGTAAGGGTGACGAGGATGAGCAACAGCAGCAGTACCCAGTGGCGCCACTTCATTCTGTCGAGTCGTAAAGTATGTAATATCTTCATCTTGTTTCTTGTTTTTTATCTTGCATGGCTCTTGAACAGAGCTGTTTTTTTGCACTTTTTGCCCCTGATGTGCAGAGATGGTGCAAAAATACAAAAGTTTTCTGAAATATTGACATCAGAAATCTGTTTTTTTTAGTAATTTTGCCATATTAAAAGTTGAACTTAATAAATAGAGGAGGAGTTATCATGAAACAGACATTGGAATCATTCGAGGCTATGAACCTTGAATATGAGAACCTCTATAATGAGGACGATGAACGTAGAGAATATAATTCTGTCTGGTACAGCTAGTTACAATGTATTATAAAAAGGCTGTAGTAGGTGAATTAAATTTGTATTACATATAAAAAAGATCGTTAGGATAATAAAAGGCTATGCCATAGTTACTAAAGAAATGATGTAACATAGGCATAGTCTTTTTTTATGTCCTTTCCTTGCTGGCTGTTCTTTCCTGCATTTCTATTTTTCGAAGTGCTGGTAATCCTTGCTGTGTTTCCAGTCACCTCCCCATCGGAATCCTTTTGCCTTGAAAAGCCGGTAGCAGAGGTCGCCTTTCTTTATCATATAAGCGTGGTTCTTGCTGCGGTCCAGATAGGGGCGGGCGGTGGCAGGTTCCACCACTTCCTTGCCGTTCTTCAGCCGTTTGTGGTAAGGATTGTAGAGGGTGTTGATGTCTACGGCCAGTCCCCTTCCGTGCTTCGATACCGTATGGGTATGCGAGATGAAGCGGAAGTTGAAACTGGAGGAGTTGTTGGCTCTCATCGCCCTTTCGTCGTCGGCATTCCAGTAGTCAATGAGTCTCATCCGTTCTATCGGATATTTCGCCTCGTAGAGCTTTTTCAGAATGTCGAGCACATCTGTGGCTATCGCCCTGTTCACCACCATCTCTCCTACGATGTTTCTACCGTCCTTGTCTACGTGCAGGCATCTTATGTATCTCAGTTCGCTTCTTGCCACGGTACAGTTCTTCTTGTATGTCTTGCCCTGCATCAGGCGGAAGATATCATCAGGAATAGTGGAGATGGAGAAGAAATGCTTCTCGCCCAGTTTTCTGATGGTTTGAGAACTGACGTTTTCTCCAGGCTGCTGTGCCTTGGATGGGAGGCAGAAAAGTCCGGAAATAAACAGGCATATCATCAATATATTTTTTGCTTTCATCACGTTTCTCCTTATTTTGCTACGGGTATATAATGCGAATCCTTGATTTCTCCAATCACGATGATGCTGTGCAGACTTCCTATGCAGTCGATGTTTCCCAGGGTGTTGAGCATGAAGTCCTGATAGGCTTTCATATCCCGGGCATATACCTTAATCTGGAAGTCATAATCGCCGGTGGTGTTGTAGCACTCCGTTATCTGGTCGATGGTTTGCACGGTATCCATGAATTGCTGAATCAAATCGTGGGTGTGCTGCTTGAGCCGGATATTGCAGAGCACGATTACGTTGTGCCCCAACTTGTGATGGTCTACGATGGCTCCATATCGCTGGATGTATCCCTCACGTTCCAGCCGCTTCTGCCGCTCGAAGGTGGGAGAAGGGGAGAGGTGTACTCTTGCAGCAAGTTCCTTCACGGTGAGTCGGGAGTTCTGCTGCAGTAACTTCAGTATTCTGATGTCTGTTTCATCAAGTTTTTCTTCTGTTGTCATTGTTTCTTTATTTCTGTTTTTACTGATTCTTGCAGAATAATATTCTGCTGATTTGCTTAATTCGCTGCAAAGATAGTATATTTTTCTGAATTACGGAGAATATTTGGCAAATAAAATTCTTCTTCTTACCTTTGCACCCGCAATTCCGGATGCAAAGCGTCATTCATCGGTAATGACAGGATAAAAAGTCATTCACATCAAATAATAATAAGGAGATAAAAATATGAGCAACGTAAGAAATATACATTTTGAGGCAGTGGGCAGCTATTTGCGCCCTGCAGAGTTGAAGGAAGCGAGAGCTAAGTTTGCTGATGGCAAGATTTCTGCCACCGACCTTCGCGCCGTAGAAGACCGGCTGATTACTGAGGTCATCAGTCAGCAGAAGGCGCATCGCCTGCCTTATATCACCGATGGCGAGTTCCGCCGCAGCTATTGGCATCTCGACTTTATGTGGGGATTCAATGGCGTGGAGCATATCGAACTGGAGCATGGCTACCAGTTTCATGGTGAGGAGACAACCAAGGGTTCTATCCAACTGACCGGCAAAATTACCGGCGAGAATCATCCTTTTATCAAGGATTTCCTGTTTGTGAAGCAGTTTGAGGAGTTGGATGCCAATGGCGAATATATCTTCGAGGCAAAGCAGACGGTTCCTGCTCCGGCACAGTTTCTTGCCGAACTGTTCCGTGGCAAGAATGCCGAGAATACCCGCAAGTTCTATCCTAACACTACCCAGCTGATTGAGGATATTGCCCAGGCTTACCGCACCTTCTTCCAGGAGATTTATGCAGCCGGTTGCCGTACCGTCCAGCTGGATGACTGCACCTGGGGAATGATTGTGGATAGCGATTACTGGAAGGCTAAGGTGGGCACAGGTTTCACCCTTGAGCAGGAAGCCCTGCAATATCTGAAGGTGAACAATCTTGCCATCGAGGGCAAACCTGAAGGGTTGACCATCAACACCCACGTATGCCGCGGCAATTATCATTCCTGCTATGCCACCAAGGGTGCCTACGATGCCGTGGCTCCTTATCTTTTCGCTCATGAAAATGTAGATACCTTCTATCTGGAGTATGACGATGAGCGTTCGGGTGGTTTCGAGCCGTTGAAGTATGTGGCAGATGGCAAGAAGGTGGTGCTGGGTCTGGTAACCTCCAAATCTCCGGTGTTGGAGGATAAGGCTACGGTTATCGCCCGCATCCGAGAAGCAGCCAGATATATCCCCCTCGATCGGCTCAGTCTCAGTCCTCAATGCGGTTTCGCCTCTTGCGAGATTGGTAATAAACTGACCGATGCTGAGCAGTGGGCAAAGATAGATCTGGTGAGAGAGATTTCCGAGGAAGTTTGGGGATAATGATATATTCAAGGAGAAGATGTGTTGTCTGTCATGGCTGCACATCTTCTCTTTTTTTATTTACTTTTTATCAAAAATGTTTGGTGTTTTCATGAATTACTAGTAACTTTGCACCCCGAAAATTAAAAACATCATTCATTAAGATTATCAGAGAAAATGGAATATATGTCTCAGGAAGGTTACGATGAGCTCGTGGCCGAACTTCAACACATGGTTAACGTAGAGTTGCCAGCCGTTCGCGATGCGATAGCTGAGGCCCGCGATAAGGGCGACCTCAGTGAGAATTTCGAGTATCATGCAGCCAAGCGTGAGCAGGGCAAGCTTTTGAGCCGCATCAGCTTCAAGCAGAAGGTCTTGGAGAATGCCCGTGTCATCGACAAGTCTCGCCTGAAGAGCGATACCGTTGGCTTGTTGAGCAAGATTAAGATTACCAATCTCGCCAACAAGTGCAGCATGAATTATACCATAGTAAATCCTCACGAGGCAGATCTCCATAGTGGCAAGATTTCCATCAAGTCGCCTATCGCCAAGGCCCTTCTGGGTAAGAAGGCAGGTGAAGAGGTAATGGTAAAGGTACCAGCCGGCTTGCTCAAATTCCGCCTGGATAGCGTGGAGTTATAATGTTTAATTTAAAAGGAAAACTCCCGATAATTTGAAACTGATCAAACTATCGGGAGTTTCTCTTTTTATTCTAATATTTTTCCAGAATCTTATTCAGTAAGAAGGTGGCATTCTGGTTTCTTGCCACGCCCTTCTGTATCTTATAAGTATAGGTAACATCTGTGCCTAAATCTATCTCGAAACAATAGTTGTGGAATTTTCCTGATGCATCATTTTCCATCTTGGAGAGCTCCAGATCGTGGGTAGCGATGATGCCGCTCACCGGCTGCTTGGCAATGGCTTCGAGGAACTTTCTCGAACCATTCAGCTTATCCAATGAATTCGTTCCCTTCAGAATCTCATCCAGAATAATCAGCGTTCGGAGTGGCTCCTTATTGTCTTCTCCACTTTCCTTGCAGCACTTTCCCTCAGCACTTTCCCTGCAGAACTTCAGCAGCTCTTCCAGTCTTATCAGCTCAGCATTAAAGTAAGAGATGCCGTGCGTCAAATCATCGGTGGTTCTCATGCTCGAGAACAATCTGAAACGTGAAATCTTCAGCTGATCCGCAAACACCGGCATACCCGCCATTGCCAGGATATAGTTCACGCCCAGCGAACGCAGGAAGGTACTCTTTCCCGCCATGTTGGCTCCGGTGATGATATAATAGTTGTCGTCCTTGATGGTGAAATCGTTCTTCACCGCCTTGGCACCCAGGAAAGGATGATAGAGATTCTTTCCCTCGAACACGATTTCCGGACTTCCGATTCCTGCATTTTCAGAAACATCGCTATCTGTATCTGCTTCCGGACTTCCCGAAACAAATTCCGCCTCTTCCGCCTCTGGATGATTATATCTGAAATCCGCCATCGAAACCATCGCATCCATCTCGCTGATGATATGCATCCATTCCTCCATCTTCACCATATAGGTATTCTTCCATTTCAGGAAACTGCGAACCAGGAAGAAATCGCTCAGCATGAAGGCATCGGTGAAGAAAAGACCCAGGAAGTTGCCTCTTCTGTCATACCCCTTCAATATCTTTTCCAGTTGGGCAAAGGAAGGCAGGGCATCTGCCAGGGAATTCTGCATCTCCTTGCCTGATTCGCTATGGAAATTGCGCCTGTTGATAAGCTGAAGTATCTGGGCATAGGCGATGAGCTGATGGCGAAGCTTGCCGCCATTGCTGTCTATCTTGTCAAGTGTCTGCTTGCAGACGAAGAACACCACCATGTATTGAACCAACACCCACCACAGGGCGAAATCCACCGAAACCATATCGCATATCGACAAAATCACGGAACCAACGACTCCGATAATCAGCAGCCATCCGATAACGAGCGAAACCGGAGATCCAAACCATGCCGGCACCTCCATCTTCGAAACCTTCTGCATCGCATCCGCCACCGCAGCAGAATCAATCTTTTTCATCTTGCCATTCACCATTTTGCCATCCGCAGTTTGGCTTCTGTTCTTTTCGCCAAGTGCCAGAAATTCCATCCGCCAGTTTTCGCCTTCTCCAGCCAATTCCTTCTGCAAATCTCTTCTTCTTTTGATATCCTCCATGCCCAGAGGCGTTTCCCGGGTAAGATTCCTGGCGAGTGCCTCCGAACCGCCCGATGTGATGGTTCGGCAGATGCGGTTGAACAGCGAACTCTTGCCGAAAACATCGAGGTCGAAGGAATAAGGATGCTGCGGATTCTGATAGGAATCGCCCGTCTCGAAAGGCGAGAAATCGCCCTCCAAAGCCTTGATTTCGTCCTGATAAACCTTGAGCAAAGCCGAAAGATGCTCTATCTTTTCCTTGTTCTTATCGTCAAGTCGTCTGATTCCCAAATAGGCAATCAGGCACAGCGCCGCCCCCATCAGATAGTTCTGCGTATCTCCATCTATTGCGAAATAGCAGATCAGGAAGGCGAGGATGCCGCCAAAAGCCAGCAGCTCGCCCGTTATAAATCCCGTATTCTTACGCTTCAGGGCAGCCACCTCAGCAGCGTATCGGCTTACATATTGTTGATAATTCTCCTTGATATTCATACTTTTTCTTTATTTTTCTTTTTTGATGTGCAAAAATAGGTATAAAATCTAGATTTCCAAAATAAATTCTCTCATTTTAAGTCTTTTATACTTATATTCGTGATAGGAATCTGGCTTTTATGAACCCTTGGCAGTAAAAAGTGCTATGAAAATTTGGAGGTTACACAAAAACATCGTTTTTTTGCATTAAAATAGTTTGAATAATGAGCAAGTATAAATTTAATATAGACAATTATCATGCTATAGGGCATGCTGATATCGAAATAGAGGGTATCACAGTTATCGTGGGAAGCAATGGCTGTGGAAAAAGCACTATGTCCCGTTGGTTGTATTATATCGTCAATACATTGTCTGTGTTAGACAGTTTCTTTTTCTCTGATTTCAGAGATGTGATTATCAAATCATTAGAGAAATATTCTACTGCGCTGGATGATATCTCAAATTATCTGGATGATGATAAAAAACGATTTTTTGACCATACCTTATCATTAATGACAATGGTAACATTGAGTAATGGTGGTGTGGAGAAGCTCGATTTTTATTATAAAAGAGCGATTGGTTCACTTGATGACATGCTGGTTAACTTTCTTCAGAAAGAGCAGAATCCTCAGCAGGTGCGTCGAGTGCTTAATCTTTTTGGGATTACTGAACAAAATCATGTTCATGAGGATATAGAACGAAATTCCATTCAGTTGTTTTCTGAATGTCTTCAGAAATATGAAAACAACAAAAAAAATCGTCCCATCAGTTACTTGAAAGAGAAAATCGCTTCTGTATATCGGGAAAAGGATGGCTTTCCTGCCAGCATAAGCTTTAAGGAAGATGAAGTGGAATTGCTTGTTGATAGACTTGGAAAGATATATAGTTTAAATAATGCCATATATATAGGAACACCAGCAGCTATTTCTCTTCGTCAATCAGATAGGGTTCTGATGACTTCCTTGGCACATAAAGTGGTTCACGTAAATGAAAAAGGAAGTGAGATTACCGGCAAACAGGAATTACTTCATTCTATTAATAAAATGATAGATGGTTCTATTGTAGAAAAGGAAAATTTCGATGCTGTTGATTTAGTTTATCACAGCAACAATGGTAAGGATATTAGAATTGAAGATATAGCATCGGGATTCAAACCGCTGGTTTATATGCTTCGTCTGATAGAAAACGGGTGGCTGACAGAAAACACTTTGTTGGAGATTGATGAGCCTGAAACAAATCTTCATCCACAATGGGTGGTTGAGTTGGCGCATCTTCTTGTTCGCATCAACAAAACATTTGGAACCAAGATACTCATCACGAGTCACAATCCCGATATGGTATCGGCTATCAGGTATATCTCTGAAAAAGAGGGCTTGTTGAATACTACTCGTTTTTATCTGGCAGAGCAAAGTGAAGGTACAGACTCGTTCTACTATAAGAATTTGGGCTGTGATATTGAACCTGTATTTGAATCATTCAACAAGTCTTTTGATACTCTTCAGAAATACGTAGAGAACTATGGCGAAATTTAAGATTGGCAATTATCAGGGAATCAAGATTGATTGTTGGACTGCAAAAGATTTATTTCTCAAAAACATCATGCTGATAAGAAATCTTCTGCAGATATGCTATTGCATGTGAATGATAAGAGATTACTTTTGGCCGATACAAAATTCCGACTAAGCAATACCAGAAATTTGGATTCAAAGGAGATAGCAAAAAAGGTTAGTGAATCAAAGGCAATGGTTACTTCTAACTATTCTTTTGATAACAGTTTCTATGTTTTGCTGACAAAGAAAGCTGCAACTCCTTCCAATTTAAATAGGCTTAGAAGAAATGTAGGAAATAATCCAAATTATCAATTTATGGATGCCGTTGAATTTCATAAATTGTTCGAGGATTAATGTTTGAACTCCGTTCCTGATGTCTTGAAAACTCAGAAACGGAGTTTTTTATAACTTTTTTCAGTCGTTTATCGCCCGATACATCATGTAGTAAGCGTATATATATGCCGATGTCGTTGTTATCATACTGATGATATTCACGCTGGTGAAGGCTGTCTGCTGGGTGTTGTCTGCCAGGTAAAACACTGCTACAGGGAGTAGATTCGAGCATATCAGCCATACCATGAAAACCAGGATAAGGGCTAAGCCCAGTTTGCGCATGTTACCTCTGTGCTTGCTGTACAGATGGCAGCCGGCTATCAGGGAGGCGATGACGGAAATCAATCCCATAGAGCTTTGTATCCAGGTAAGAATAGTTGCCGTGGGTGTTATCTGTCCGTTCTGCATCATCGTTACGAGATGAAGATTGAAGCATTGGCCCAGGATGAATGAGAGCACATAGTAAAGTACCATCAACTCGCTGCAGCGTCGTAGCAATTTTACGCCTGCCGGTAGCGTGTAGCGGAATATTCCCCATAAAGCTATAGGGGCGAGCTGCAAGACCAGTTGCTTGATGGTAACCAGGATGGGACTTATTGGAATCAGGATGGGACTTGTTCTGAAGGATAAGCCCGCTTGTCTGCAAACAGAAAATGCCAGCGAAAACAATGCGAAAATGCAATATGCATACATGGCATATTGTGCAATGCGATTTATATCTATAGAATAACTTTTTCTTTCCATAATTCTACGTTTGATGATTTTATAAACAGCTTATCTTGTATAAAGCCATTGCAAAGATACGAAGTTTTTGGGAAATTCTAGCAAAATAGGTGGAAAATGTTTGGCTATGATATATACTTGTTAAAAGAATGGCAGAGAGACCGATAAAAACTCTTAAAAATCATAACGTATCTTCTTGGATATCAATGTTTGTTGCTATCTTTGCACGGTATGTACTAATAACGCTACATGGATAAATACTAATAGTGCTACATGGGTATATACTAATTGAAATATAGGTTTAATCATACAATGAATAATATGAAGTTTAATCATACAGTGAATAATATGAAGAAGATATTTTTAGGATTGGCAGCTGCACTGATGTTGACTGCCTGCAATGAGAACAGACAGCCGGAGGCAATGACCAGCGTTGACTCTGCAAGTGTGGTAACCGATTTGATGATGAGTCGCAGAAGCATCCGTGCTTACAAGGATTCCGTCATCAGCCGCGATACCCTGAACGAGATTCTGAAATGCGGCATCCATGCGCCAAACGGGCAGAACCTGCAGTCGTACGAAATCAGAGTGATAGATTCTCCTGCTCTCATCGATTCAATCACCCAAGCCGTGGTAAAGGATAATCCTAAGATAGCAGAGCGCAAGGGCTTCAAGAACATCTTTGTGAATGCTCCATGCGTGGTTTGCATCGCCTACGATACTACTTATGATATGGCGCAGATTGATTGCGGTTTGCTTGGCGAGAACATCATTCTTGCAGCATGCTCAAGGGGCATCGGTTCCTGCTGCCTGGGCAGTTCTGCCCGTTGGATACTGGATTCTCCGTCGGCCAAGCCTTACCTCGACCGCATGGCATTCTCTAAGAATTATAAGCTGCTCTACTGCATCGCCCTGGGTTATCCTGACGAATCGCCGGAGGCAAAGCCAAGACGCCAGGACATGATAAAGTTCATGGATTAAGATAAATGAAGGTTGAAGTCCTGTTTCAGGACATCAACGTTTCCCTCCATAACCCAACAAAAAAAGCATGGTGCAAATCACTGCGCCATGCTCCAATAAAAGAAAGCCTTATAGTCAAAATAGAAATTAGCGATTCTAATTCTTATTCCGGTACTAATCTTTTTCTAGTACTTTGCATTCTGAGGGTCAAAGTTGGTCCAACCGCTCATCCAGTTGTTGCTGCCATCGAAGGCTCCGATGTAGGTTACGGTGTCGAAACCTGTCCAGCCGGCGAAACTTGCGGCTCCGAGCAACGGACTGCCGGCGATAGGAGTATAACCGTCTGCGCCAACCAATGAAGCCCAACTGTCAAAATACTTGTTGCTTGGCTCTGAGAAGAAGAAGGTATTGCTGTATGACTTCTGATTCTTGTCGAGATCCTTCTTGTTGGCTGCATCATAGAGGTAATCCTCATACTTCTTGTTGGCATCAGTACCAACGGCATCCATACCTGCGAAATATACATTCTGAAGCTTGAATTTGCCTTCCTTGGCATTCTTCACGGTTTCACCCTTCTCACCATCAACAATCAAACCGATAGGCCAGCCTAAGGCCACTGAGTTGATGCAGTTTAGGTTAGAAGAACGGCGAATCTGCATGGCTGACTGGAACTTGCCGAGAGCTGAACCGTTGTTTGGATTGTATGCTCCGGCAGTAATATAATCTGTGGTGTTCTGGAACTTATCATCCAATACCTTAGGACCTACAAAGGTGATGTTAGAGAAGGTTGCCTTGGTACGAGGATCTACGGTAGCACCATCGGCGCAGTTGTCGCTCTCGAAACCGTTGCTCTGAGAGGTGTCGGCTATCTTGCTGTCGCGCAGAGAAAGACCATACTGCACCTTTCCTGAGAAACCGTTATCTGTATCGAAATCATCATCCCAGCCCTTGTAGGCTACGAGATACTTGCAGTTTACTGTACCGCCAAACCACTCGAAGGAATCATCATTGGAATAAGATACCTGAACGTGGTCAATCTCTGTGCCTGAACCTACAGAACCGAGAGTCAAACCATTAATCTCCTTATCCTTCTGGAATGGATAACCGGCAAACTCGATGCGTACATAACTCAAGGCTCCTGAGTTGTCAGCATCATCTGCGCCACCATGCTTGGTACGAGGACCACCCTCTATCTGCTGCTCAGTCTGGTTGTTCTTAGCCTTGCCGCAGAGAATGATGCCACCCCAGTCGCCAGGCTTTCTGCTGCCGGCAGCCTCTTCAGATGTAAAGACGATAGGCTCTGTGGCTGTACCCTTGGCGATGAGCTTGCCGCCACGCTCTGCGATGAGTGCCGCCTTGGTTTGCTTGTCGCCCTTGATAATCGTTCCCGGTTCGATGGTAAGCTCAGCACCATCTGCAATATATACCCATCCCTTGAGGAGATAAGTGCCTTTCTTCAAAGTCTGCTTGCCTGTGAAAACGAATTCCTGGTCGCCGTTGCCAATCTGTGTTCCGTTGGCGTTTTCCTTGTCATCTGTTCCGAAGAGGATGTGGTCGCAAGCCTTCAAGCCGCCATTGGTTGTCCACTTGTAAACTACTTCTGATCCAGGATTTGGAGAAGGAGTTGGATCGTCATTGTCACTGCTGCAGCTGCTCAACATGGCAGATGCTGCGAGGATGCCCATGCATCCTAAAAAATACATCTTGTTCATCATTGTTTCCTGTTTTATTAAACAAACATCTATTATTATCTTTCTTGAAATTCTACGGATAGTCTCTAAAATTTATAGATTGCCTGCAAACCGATGTTTCTACCCGGCTTGTAGCATCTTGCTATTTCTTCTACTTCCTTCTTGCTTCCGTCGCTATACGTTACATCAGCAAACTGCTTGTAATATATCTTTTCAGCAAGAAGATCTCTTACGTTGAGCTTCAGTTCCAGATGTTCGCCGAATTTCTTAGCCAGCGAGAAATCGATGGTGTTGCGAGGCATCTCGTAGCTGTGAGGCACTCGGGAATTGGAGTCATCGCCTGTGCTCCCCTCGCTTCTGCCCACACCGATGATTCGCTTGCCTATGCGGTTGTAGAGCAGGGCGATATCCATCTTTAATGGCTCATTCTTATAGAAGATGCCGGTGTTGATAAGGTATGGCGACTGACCCTGCATCGGTCTGTCTTCTTCCTTCGCTCCCTTCTCAAACTGAACCTTGCTCTTGATGAGGGCACCGTTAAACGACCAACTGAAATCCTTCAATCCTATGAATCCGAGATTCTTTCTGATATCCAGCTCCACACCATAGTTGTTGGCACTCTTTGCATTCTTGTAAGAGTAAATCAAGTCAGTGCCACCAGCCACCGTATAGGTCCACTCGATAGGAGAATCGAAGTGCTTGTAGAAGACTGCCAGCGAAATGAGCTCTCCACGGGATGGATACCACTCATATCGCAGGTCGAGGTTATCGACATAACAGTTCTTCAACTCAGTGTTTCCCTGCACATTGCTGGCAAGGTCGAAGTCGTAATACACCGACGACGATACTTCACGGAATTCTGGGCGGTTAATACTGCGGCCATACGAAAGTCGCACCTGGTGCTGGTCGTTGATCTTATATGTTGTATTGAGAGATGGAAAAACATCATCGGTCTTGTAATGACGGCTTGATTCACTCTTCTCGTAGTCACGGGAATTGGAGATGAGTTCCATATCATTATGCTCGAAGCGGACACCGGCGTGGATGCCGAGTTTGCCAAAGGGGAGAGACAACGCCAGGTATCCGGCGCCTAAGGTGTTGTGTCCGCGGTAGTTATTGCGCATCTGCTTTTCCTCCAGAAGATACAGCTTGTCGTAACCCATGTTTGCCTCGCTGGAGAGCAGGGTTGGGATGTCGCTGTGGCGGAAGTCGGATGGCATGTTGTTATCTGAAACATTCCAGTTGTAGATGAAGTTGCGGGTCTGGTATTCTCGGGTCCGATACTCCCCATAGGCACCCACTTGCAAGTCTGGCTCAAAGTTGCCAAACTTGAAGTGGTGCTTGTCATTTACACCAAGAGAGAGAATGTGTTCGTCGAGCTGAGTCCACTCGCGGGATATGTCGTTGCCGGTGCTCAGGGCATAAACGCCCGATTCAAGAGCATCGTCGATGAGGTATCTACGACGGTCAGGCAAATGACGGTTGGCATACGCATACCCGATACTCCAGTCAAGGGCATCGCTAGTGAAGGTGTGCTTGCCGGTAAGCTGACCGTTATATGTAGTTCGACTGCGGTAGTAATACTCTGCGCTTCGCTCCAGGTTCGACTGGGCGCTCACGCCATCACGCCAGGTATATCGGCTGGTAGCCAACTGGTTGAAGATGTTTTTGAGCTGATACTTGTGATTGCCGTCCTTGGAAAGGAAGGTGAAGTTGAGCATTGCTCCGAGTCTCACGTTATTATTATACTGGTCGTCAACAGAGTGACGAAGATAGTTCGGTTTGTCATTTGCCGCATCATAGATGCCATAGAGGTTGTTCTCCATGTTCTCGTAGGTGCGGTATTCGTTGGTATAGTTTAGGGCGGCGAGCATGCCGAGTGTTCTTCCGCCGAGCATCCAGCGCTGGTTCAGGCTGGCCGCCAGTTTCAAGTCGCCCAAAGGCTTCCTGTTCTTCACGAGCCAATCGTTGTTAAGCCCATTTCCCAGGAGCGAAGTAGCATAATCGCCCACCGGTTTTCCGTTGGCATTGAGCTGCGGATTCAAGGCAGCATGGATGCCTCCATTCAGGCTTCTCAGTCCATTGTCGAAACCCAGGAAATCTGTTCCGGAACCTTTCGAGTAAGAAAAATTCTGAAAGGCAGAAGATGTATTCCAGTTTCCGCCCACGGCGATGTTGAAACTGTTTTCTGCCGGAATCTCCTTGGTGTTGACGATGATGAAACCGCCCGAGTAGTCTGCGGGATATTCAGCCGTTGGCGACTTCACGATGGTAAGGTTGTCAATCTGCGAACTTGGGATGATATCGAATGAGAATGCCCTGGAATCAGCCTCAGAACTAGGCACTGCTCCTCCGTTCACCCACACATTGTTATAACGCTGCGACAAGCCACGAACCATCACGAATTTATCGTCGATGAGGCTCACGCCTGGCACTCGGCGTATCACCTCACCCGCATTCGTATCCTGAGTTCTGGATATTTCCTGTGCCGAAACATTACTCACGATGACGGGACTGTTTTTGGCCACCTGTATCATTGCCGCATCCGTATTACGCCTTTCCACTGCGGTAACGGTCACCTCCTTCAGCTGCTGTTCATCAGGTTGCAGCGCGATCACCTGGTCTGCGTCCTTCGCCTGAACCCCGTCAATTTTTTGAGTCTTATATCCTACATAATTTATATATAGTGTATATTTCTTTTCTTTATCCAATCCATCGATCTGGAAGTTTCCGTCGATGTTGGTGATAGCCTTCACGTTGGTTCCATCCACAGTGACGACTGCACCGATGAGTGTCTCTTTCGATTTCTGGTCGATTACGACACCCTTAATCTGTTGCGCCCACGTTGGCATGCTAGCCGCTGAGAGCAATCCTAATACAATAATTCCCCTTTTAGCATTCATAACCTATATCGTTTGATTTCGGTTGCAAAGGTACGGTGGTTATATTACACTGGGGTTGCAATGAGGTTGAAAGGCATTGACGAAGCTGCGACAAAGATGTTACTTTGGCAAATCAGCTCCATTTTTTCGGAAGAAAGCATTGGCAGCTATCTGTTTCGGATATTTGTGTCGTATTCTTAATCTCCGATCAGTCGGCTATCACCATGCAGAGTCTGAGCACATTTTCTTCGAAGTGCTCCTTGTCGATGGCATTGTTCTTGAGCAGGGAACGGTAGTTGTATACGGTTTGTGGCGAATAAGACAGGATGCCGGCTATCTTGGAACTTTCGGTGATGCCTAATCTTAACAGGGCGCACACACGGAGGATAGGGGGCATTTCTCCGTTCTCTTTCAGCTGGATGTGTGCCGATTCTGTAAGCTGCTTGTTCAGCTCGGTTATAAAAGTTGGGTACAGAGACAGGAATGCCTTGTCAAATTCCGTCAGAAACTCCTTGTTCTCTTTCTCTGTATTGGTTGAGGAAGAAAGGAGGCTCAGCAGCTCCTTACTCTGGTTGGCCTTGATCTTTCTTACTGCCAAGGTGCGCAGTTTGCTGTTTCTCTCTATGTTCTTATAGCACAGGTCAATATACACCTTTATCAGTCTCTCGCGCTTCTGGTTGGTGTCCTTCAGTTCGTCGTTGATGAGGTGCAACTGGCTGTTGAGAATTTCCATTTTTGCCGATGTAGCCGTGATTTCGTCTTTCTTCTGTTTCAGAAGTTTGTTCTTCTTGCGGATGAACAGACTGCTAAGTCCCACTCCGAGCAAGAGCAGGAAAATGACCGATAGTGCGATGTAGAGCATGCTGTTGGTGGCTCTGATGTCATCTGTATAGGCATTGGTAATCATCTGCAATTTGGATGAAATCTCAATGCGGCGCAACCGGTTGTTGTATGCATAAGCATCTTCCAGGGATAGGTTGATGTATTCCTGGGCTTTATTCAGACTTCTGGTCTTATGTTTGTAGATGAAGAGTGCGATGTTTTGCAGGGCTACGTTTTCTTTTGTGGCAGAAGTGATGTCTGAGATGGCTGCAACCAGCAGGTAATGTTCCGTCAGTTTCTGGTTGTTGGCTTTCTGGTATACTTCGGATAGGGCAAAGGCGGTCATGGCATGGAGACGGCTGTCCGGCTTTTCCATACTCAGTGCTTTTTTGTAGTATTGGATGGTCTTGTTATTGTTGGAATGATTGCTGTAATAGTATAACTCTCCCAGCAGGTAGTAATAGAATGCATCTTTCTTTGGCGACAGTTCTAATGTTTTCTTCAGGTATTCCACTTTCTGCTGGTCGTAAATCTTGCTGAATTCATTGTTTTCACAATAGGTTGACCAGTTGTTGTATAGTCCGTAAAGTGTATAATAGTATTGAAACTGATAGTCAAGCGGATCTTCTTCCTTGGGTTCTATCTTCTGCATGATGTTTTTTGCTTCAGCATAGAATCCACGTGTGATAAGCAGGCTGGTTTGGCTAAGTTGGAATCTTTTATGATATAAGATGTTGTTGCTCTTTTGGGCAAGAACAAGACCTTTTTTTACGTAAGTCATCGCCGAATCATACTCGTAGGCTTTGTATCCATTGGCGAGTTGCTCGTAAAGCTTGAGCTTGTCCTCGTTGCTGGTTACATATTTGGCACCCTGCTTGATGTCGTTCAGACTTTTCTCTTTTACTTCTACATAATGCGCACGTTTTTCTATGGCAGCATCCAGCTGTTTGTAGAGCTGGCTGTTGTCTGCTTTTGCGCATAGTGGTAGTAGTATCAGTAGTACGATAGTTATAAAATGTCTCATGTTTCTTATGTTTTAAAGATTCTGCTGCAAAAGTAATAAAAAACTTTCAGAATCTCGCATCTACTAACGTGTTTTTTTGAAAATTTTTAATTTACTGATATTCAGCCTGATAAATCGGATAGTAGATAATGGTAATCTACCAAAAACCTACTAATCGCAACAACCTATTGAATTTTGACGTACTTTTGCGGCATCAAACAATTTTAATCGTTATAAACCTATAGATTATGGATAAAAACAACCTTTCAAAGAAAGTAGGTCTGCTGTTAGCAGGATGCTTTATTACTTTTAATGCTCTTGGTCAGACAACCATTAAGGGTCAGGTGGTAGATGCCACAGGTGAACCTGTCATTGGTGCCAGCATTCTGGTGAAAGATACCAAGAATGGTGCAGTGTCCGACTTGGATGGTAACTACAAGCTTGACAATGTTAAGGATGGTGCCGTCCTGGTATTCTCTTATCTGGGCTACCGTACCCAGGAAATTCCTGTAAAGGGAAATCATGTTATCAATGTTTCGCTGAAAGAAAACGACGAGGTGCTCGATGAGGTGGTTGTCGTTGGTTATGCTGTGGGCAGCAAGCGCACGGTGTCGGGTGCTGTTGATCGCATCAAGAAAGAAGATATGAACAAGGGTGTAGTAACCAGTCCTGCCGAGGCCTTGAAGGGTAAGGTTGCGGGTGTTATCATTTCTCAGGCTGGCGGCGACCCTACCAGTTCGCCAAGCATCCGTGTTCGTGGAACCTCTTCTCTTTCAGGTGGTAACGACCCGTTGGTTATCATCGATGGCGTCTTTGCTGATATGACGATGTTCAATTCTCTGGCTCCTGGCGATATTGAGAGTCTCACCATCCTGAAGGATGCTTCTGAGACTGCCCAGTATGGTTCACGTGGTGCTTCCGGTGTCATCGTTGTTACCACAGCCAAGGGCAAGTTGGGCTATTCCAGCCTGAGCTACAATGGCCAGTTTGGTGTCAATACAGTCTATAAGAATCTGGATCTGATGTCGGCTTCAGAATATCGTGAGACTGCCAAGTCTTTGGGTCTGAACTATACCGATATGGGTGGCGATACCAATTTCCTTGAGGAGATTGAGCGCAATGTGGGTCTCACACAGAATCATAACATCTCTTTCTCTTCTGGTACAGACACTTCCAGTCTTCGTGCTTCTCTGGGATTCGTTCTCCGTCAGGGTGCCTTGAAGAATTCTGATATGAAGAATTTTACAGCAAAGCTGGATGGAACCCAGTATCTCTTCGACAAACATCTGAAGCTGGAACTGGGCATATTCGGTTCTCAGCGCAATAGCAATATCCAGTATGATATGCACAAGATGTTCTATTCTGCTACAGCCTATAACCCTACTTATCCTAATGTAAGAAACGACAAGGGCGAATGGGATGAGGATCTGAATGCCAATGAAGTCTGGAATCCGCTGGGATTGCTCGATATTGATGACTTCTACAAGGATGCCTCTGTCAATGTTCATGGCAAGGCAACGGTCAACATCATCGACGGACTCACTGTAAGTGCCTTTGGTTCATACAATTATTGGAACCGTGACAATAAGTTCTATATTCCTAACAATATCCAGATGGGTAAGCTGAACGGTAACGGATGGGCTTATATTGCCAATACCAACCGCAAGGACTATATGGGCAACGTCATGGTGAATTTCTCCAAGGATTTCGGCAAGCATCACATTGATGCCTTGGCTCTGATGGAGGGACAGAAGTATACCTACGACTGGAATTCACAGGAGGCACATGGATTTGATACCAACTACTTCAAGTTCAATAACATGAAGGCTGCTGCCAATGTGAGCTGGGGTAATCTGCAGTCTAACTACACCGAATATACCCTGAGCTCTTATATGGCTCGTGTCAACTATATGCTGGCAGACAAATACATCGCTACCGTCAATGTTCGTACCGATGGTTCTTCTAAGTTGGGTAATGGTCAGAAGTGGGGCTGGTTCCCTTCTGCTTCCTTGGCATGGGTAATCAGCAATGAGCCTTGGATGAAGAAAATCAAGCAGATAGACAATTTCAAAATTCGTGCAGGATATGGTGTGACCGGTAATCAGGATGCCATCGATCCTTATACTTCTCTCGCCCTGATGGAGCCTAATGGTGTAACTACCGTCAACGGCGCAACAAGTACTACTTTTGCGGTTACCTCCAACAGCAACCCTGATCTGAAGTGGGAGGTAAAGAAGACATTTGATGCCGGTTTCGACCTGTCGATGTTCAAGCAGCGCCTCAATGTAACCTTCGACTGGTATACTTCTGAGACATCAGATATGCTTTATACCTATACCGTGCCAGTACCTCCTTTCACTTACGACCGTCTGTTGGCAAATATGGGTACCATGACTAATATGGGATTCGAGCTGGCTGTTCGTGGTGACATCATCAAGACAAAGGACTTCACCTTCAATTCCGGTTTGAATTTCTCTTATCAGAAGAACAAGCTGAAGAAGTTGAGTGGTACCTACAAGGGACAGCCTATGACAACGAGCGAGCATATCTCTGTTGCCAAGGTAGGTGCGGCTGGTCTGGTACATAATAATGGCGTAACCTATCTCATTGAGGGACAGCCTGTAGGTGTATTCTATCTGCCTCACTGCACAGGTATCGATGAGAATGGACAGTATATCATCGAAGACCTTGATGATAATGGTACCATTGATACGGGTGACAGTGGCGACCGCAAGGTTTGCGGACAGGCTATCCCTAAGTACTTCCTCGGTTGGGATATGAGCTTCAAGTACAAGAACTGGGATCTGACTATGCAGTTTAACGGTGCTTTCGGTCATAAGATTTACAATGCCACATCCATGACCTTGAACAATATGAGTAATTTCCCAACCTATAATATCCTGAGCGGTGCACAGCATCTCAATAATGGCAAGGGTATCCATGACGTTCAGATTTCTGACTACTGGTTGGAAAAGGGTGACTATATGAACTTTGAATACGCTTCTCTGGGCTACACCTTCACCAAGGATATGCTCAAGTGGAAGTTCATCAACAACATTCACCTTGCATTGTCAGTCAACAATATCTGTACCCTCACTGGTTACAAGGGCTTGACTCCAATGATCAACTCAGCAACCATCAGTGGCGACAATCTGGGTGTTGACGACAAGAACATCTATCCTCTGAGCCGTACTTATACTCTGTCGCTCTCAGTGAATTTCTAAATGTTTTCACATAGAATAGATAACAAGTTCTAATTAAGAATTACATTATTAATATATAAAGGATTACAGTTATGAAACAATATATTATAGGCTCAATGCTTCTTTCATCGATATTACTGGCTAGTTGCTCACTGGATGAGACTCCACGAAGCAAGTTTTCTGAGGAGGAGGCTTTCAGTACCCCTAAGCTGGTATATGTAAACACAGTGGCTAACGTATATTCTTCCATCGGAAATGGATTGTATGGAAGCGATGGTGGCTCGGTACATACCTTCCAGGAGTTCTCTTCTGATGCCAGTATGATTCCTGGTCGTCAGGGTGACTGGGTAGATGGTGGAACCTGGCAGAATATCTTCCTCCACAACTTCGAGTCGTCTGTAAGCAAGTATAACGATGTGTGGAACAACCTGTATCGTGTCATCGGTCTTGCCAATTCTTCTATCGACCGACTCAACAAGTACCTGGATGAGCATCCGGAGTATGCTGAATATGTATATGAGTTGAGAGCTCTTCGTGCTGTCTATTATTACTATGTGATGGATCTCTTCGGACAGGTGCCATTGGTTGTTTCTTCTCAGGTGAGTGCTAACGAGGTGAATCAGTCCAATCGCTCTGATGTCTTCAAGTTTGTCACTTCTGAGTTGGCAGAATGTATTCCTCATCTTTCAGACAGTAAGAGCCAGAACGAGGGTGAATATTATGGCCGTATCACCAAGGCTGTGGCATATATGTGTATGGCTAAGTGTGCCATCAATGCACCGGTCTATAACATCGATGATACCACTCCAACCAGCTACAGTGCCTTTGTAGGAACAGACAAGAGCGGCAAGGCTACTGCCAGCGAGGAGCAGGGAAAGACTGTTTCGGAAATGGGTGAAAAAATTAACATCACTTTGGATGGCAAGACTCGCAATGCGTGGGAAACAGCAGCCTATTGTGCCGACCAGATTGCAAGCTTGGGTTACCGCCTGCAGCCTAACTATGCAGACAACTTCATCGTAGCCAACCAGAATTCCGTGGAGAATATCTGGACCCGCCCGAATGATTGCGTCAACTATAAGATAGAGGATTACAACATCGTGCGCACCCTGCATTACAACCATGGTGGTGCCATCGGTTACCAGGGCTGGAATGGAGCCTGCTCTTCCAAGCAGCAGATGCTGGTATATGGCTATGGAACGGCTAATCCGGACCCTCGTCTGAAACTCAACTTCTATACTGACAAGGATTATATGGAGGAGACAGGAAAAGCTGTAGAGGATGGTGCTACAGATAAGCCGCTGGAGTATATGCCATTGGCTGTAAAGGTAGATTTCACTGCTGACGATGACCCTCATGCCATGAAGTGTTCCGGTGCCAGAATGAAGAAGTATGAGTTTGACAAGTCCACTACCCAGCAGTATAGCTTCAACAACGACCTGGTGATCTGGCGTTATGCCGATGCCTTGCTCCTGAAGGCTGAGGCTGAGTATCGTATGGGTAACAAGGCTGAGGCTCTCACAATTGTCAATGAGGTTCGTGGCCGTGTTGCTGCTACACCTCGTACAGAACTTACGCTCAATGACATTCTGAATGAACGTATGCTGGAACTGGCTTGGGAGGGAGTACGCCGCCAAGACCAGATCAGATTCTGTACCTTTACAGAGCCTACTGCTGACCGCTTCCAGGGTGTGACCCACAATGCTTCTGCAGGTGATTACAATGATGATACGCAGGGCTATACCATGGTTTATCCTATCCCTTATGCCGTGCTCAACTTGAACAAGAAACTCGGCCAGAATCCTGGTTATACTAAGTAGTCAATCATAAACTAAAAATGAAGAATAATATGAAAAAACTCTTTTTGCTCGCAAGCCTTCTGATGGCTTTTGGCATCTCAGCAGATGCAGGAGACATCACTTCTCCTAACGGACAAATCAAGGTGAACTTCACCTTGGATGGCACTGTGCCTACCTATAGTGTGACCTATCAGGGCAAGACCATCATCAAGCCTAGCCGTCTGGGGTATCAGCTCGCCAAGGGCGGCAAGGATGGCAAGGATCTGCTTTCTGATTTTAGTGTCATCAATGAGAAGACTTCCACTTTCGATGAGACCTGGACTCCTGTTTGGGGAGAGAACAAGTCTATCCGCAATCATTATAATGATATGCTGGTAGAGTTGAAGCAGAATTCTACAGACAGTTATATGAACGTTCGCTTCCGTGTTTATGACGATGGAGTAGGATTGCGCTATGAGTTCCCTCAGAAAGGCAGTCTCAACTACTTTACCATCAAGGAAGAGCGTACAGAATTTGCCATGACGGGCGATCATACCGCCTGGTGGATTCCTGGTGATTACGATACCCAGGAGTATGAATATACCAAGACCCGTCTGTCGGGCATCCGTCCAGCACTGCATGCTGCTGTCAGCAGCAATCTCTCACAGACTGTCTTTTCAGATACCGGAGTACAGACCTCACTCCAGTTGAAGACTGATGATGGTATCTACATCAACCTGCATGAGGCTGCCCTGGTAGATTATCCAGCCATGCATCTGAACCTGGATGACAAGACCATGACCTTTACCTCTTGGCTTACCCCTGATGCACAGGGTATGAAGGGATATATGCAGACTCCGTTCAAGAGCCCTTGGCGTACGATGGTCATTACAAATGATGCTCGCAAGGTATTGTCTTCCAACCTGATTCTCAATCTCAATGAGCCTTGCAAGATTAAGGATACCTCCTGGATTCATCCTGTAAAATATGTAGGTGTATGGTGGGAGATGATTTCAGGTAAGGGTGAGTGGGCTTATACCCATGATTATCCTACCGTGAAGTTGGATGGAACCGACTATGTACATGCCAAGCCATCGGGCAAGCATTCTGCCAACAATGCCAATGTACGCCGTTACATCGACTTTGCTGCAGCCCATGGTTTCGATGCAGTCCTGGTAGAAGGATGGAACATCGGTTGGGAAGACTGGAGTGGTTATATGAAGGAAAAGGTATTCGATTTCCTGACTCCATATCCTGATTTCGACATCAAGGCACTCAATGAGTATGCACATTCCAAGGGAGTGAAGCTCATTATGCATCATGAAACCTCTTCTTCTGTGATGAACTATGAGAAGTATATGGACAGAGCTTACCAGTTGATGAAGGATTATGGCTATGATGCAGTGAAGAGCGGTTATGTGGGCAACATCATTCCTCGTGGCGAGCATCACTACAGTCAGTTGGAAATCAATCACTATCTGCATGCCGTAACCCGTGCTGCCGATTATCACATCATGGTAAATGCCCATGAGGCTGTGCGTCCTACCGGTCTCTGCCGCACTTATCCTAACCTGATTGGCAACGAGAGTGCTCGCGGTACTGAATATCAGGCTTTCGGAGGTACCAAACCGGGACATACCGCCATCTTGCCTTTCACCCGTCTGCAGGGTGGTCCGATGGATTATACCCCTGGTATCTTTGAGATGGATTGCGCCAATGGTTCTCATTGCAACTCTACCATCTGCGGTCAGTTGGCACTTTATGTAACGATGTACAGTCCATTGCAGATGGCTGCTGATTTCCCTGAGAATTACGAGAAACACATGGATGCCTTCCAGTTTATCAAGGACGTGGCTGTAGATTGGGACAAGTCTATCTATCTGGAGGCTGAACCAATGGAGTATATCACCGCTGCCCGCAAGGCAAAGGGTTCTGATAACTGGTTTGTCGGTGGTGTTACGGGCATGAAGGCTCATCAGTCTACCGTAAAGCTCGATTTCCTTGACAAGGGAAAGAAGTATGTGGCTACCATCTATCAGGATGCAAAGAATGCCAACTACAAGACCAATCCTCAGGCTTATGTCATCACCAAGAAGACTGTAACCAGCAAGTCTGTCTTGAAGTTGAACTCTGTTGCAGGTGGCGGATTTGCAATTAGCATTCTTGCACAATAAAATGCAGAATTTTGAGTTATTAGGAAAGAAAGTTTTCTTGAATTAATAATGATGCTCATGAAAAGAATGAATAAAATGTTGTTGGTTGCTGCCTTGGCGGCAACCACACTTTCTGCTCAGGCAGAACAGAAGAAGGGACCGGCTTGGTTGAGTGATGCACTTTTCTATCAGATTTATCCATCTTCCTATATGGATACTGATGGCAATGGTATTGGCGATTTGCCGGGTATCACTTCCAAGTTGGATTACATCAAGTCGCTGGGTGTGAACGCCCTCTGGCTCAATCCAATCTTTGAGTCGGGATGGTTTGATGGTGGCTATGATGTCATCGATTTCTACAAGGTGGATCCTCGATTCGGTACCAATACCGATTTGGTTACTTTGGTCAATGAGGCCCATAAGCGTGGCATGAAGGTTTGTCTCGACCTGGTGGCAGGACATTCCAGCACCAAGTGTGCCTGGTTTAAGGAGTCTTCCGAGAAAGATCCTAATCAGCGTTACAGCGACTATTATATCTGGATGAACGATATTCCTGAGAGCGAGAAGAAAGAAATAGAAGCCCGTCATCAGGAGGCAAGTCCGGAGTCTAGTACCCGAGGCAGATATGTGGAGGCGAATGCTCCTCGTGCCAAGTATTATGAGAAGAATTTCTTCGAGTGCCAGCCAGCCTTGAACTATGGCTTTGCTCATCCAGACCCAAATCATCCTTGGGAGCAGAGCGTAGATGCGCCTGGACCACAGGCTGTTCGCAGGGAGATACGTAACATCATGGCTTTCTGGTTTGATAAGGGTGTGGATGGATTCCGTGTTGATATGGCGTCATCGCTCATCAAAAACGACCCTGACAAGAAGGAGGTTTCCAAACTCTGGAATGAGATGCGTGCATGGAAGGACAAGTACTATCCTGAGACCGTCCTGATTTCAGAGTGGGCTAATCCGCAGCAAGCCATTCCTGCCGGCTTCAACATCGATTTCTACATCCATTTCGGTCTTAAGGGCTATGCCTCTCTGTTCTTCGACCGCAAGACTCCATGGGGCAAATGGGAGCAGAGCTATAAGAACTGCTATTTCGACAAGCAGGGCAAGGGTTCGCTTAAGGAATTTAGCGAGAACTATACCAAAGCATATAATGCCACCAAGAATCTCGGCTACATCGCTGTTCCATCTGCCAACCACGATTACCAGCGTCCTAACATCGGTACCCGCAACACGCCAGACCAGTTGAAGGTGGCGATGACCTTCTTCCTCACCATGCCAGGTGTTCCATTTATCTATTATGGTGATGAGATTGGTATGAAGTATCAGATGAATCTCCCTAACAAGGAGGGTAGCAATGAGCGCTCTGGTACCCGCACTCCGATGCAGTGGACCAAGGGCAAGAATGCCGGCTTCTCAACGAGTGCGCCTGATAAACTCTACTTCCCTGTAGATACGGAAAACGGAAAGTTGACCGTTGAGGCTCAGCAGGGAGATCAGAATTCTCTGTTGTCATATACCCGTAAGCTGACCGCTTTGCGTCATTCAGCTAAGGCTCTTGACAATGAGGGCGATTGGAAGCTCCTGAACCAGAAGGGTCAGGAATATCCGATGGTATATGAGCGCACTTTGGGTGATGAGAAGTATGTTGTTGTCGTGAATCCTGGTGCCAAGGCTGCCTCTCTCAACATCAGCTCTGTAGGTGGCAAGGCAGTTTCTGTTCTTTCTACAGGCAAGGTTGTATATAAATCAGGCAAGAAGACCGATGCTATCAAGGCTTCAGGCATTAGTGCCGCCGTATTCAAGGTGGCTAAGTAACCTGTGAACATGATTATTGCTAGCTTTATTAAATATCAGAATCCGCATGGATTTTAAGGAAGAATAAGAAAGAATACGAAAAGATAATCCGAAACAGAAGCGTTGTCAGCTATCTGTTTCGGATTTTTTTGTATAGTTTCCTTACTCCTTTATCTCTTTCATGTTTGCAGGATTATAGGGAGTCAACTGCTGCATCTCCTGCTCTGTTGCTTCAGGCAAGGAAGGTATCTTGTTTCTGATGCAGAAATCGGTAATGGCGGCAGCTGATTCTTTGGGAGTAGAAGAATCCGGTTTGATGGATTGCTTCTTTTCTACATACTCCTTTTCCGTGATATATAGCTCGGTAATCACATGGATGAGTTGCTGCTGCTTGTCTTTCTTATGAGAGAAAAGATAGCTGTTGTCAGTTTTTTGGAAGAGCAGGTCCTTGAAGGAATAGTAATCTTCAGGACTTATCTGATAGGTTTCCACCACATGGTCATAGATATCTGTCTGGGTATAACCGAAAAGCTGGTGTGTCAGATTCTTGTAGGTAGGAAGCTGGTTGATTTCTATCTGACAGATGTTCCGGGTGCTGTCCGTTTGAATACTGCCTATTGTCTGCTGATTGAGCAGGACGAGTTGAGAGCCCAGAGAATCTTTCAGCTGATATTTCTTTCGATATTGCTCAATAAGTGTCTTCTCTTCCGGCCAAGGTCGGAAGGTTCCTTTGTCACTGACCATGAATGCTCGCTTTTTGTCTTCGGAAACGAGTCGGCTGTTGTGAAGATTTCTTTTGGAATAGGCATTGAAATCCGTCTTTCCATTCTTCAGGTTGATGTAATACTCCACGATGCCGTCGTTGAAGTATTTCATTACAGAGTCGTTGGTCTGGTAACTGCGATAATATCCCTTGAGTCTGATGAAGTGAGGACGGTTCCCTGTTACGTTCACATCCTCCAGTTTCTGTATTTTTGTGATATGTCCAGGCATCTTCTCTTCCTTGTTCTGCGCCATGAGGCAAGTTGGGAGGAAGAGGAGAAGCACAAACAGATATTTCATATAATGATGATTCATATTGGTGATGCTTTAAAAAGAATACTTAATGATGTGCAAAAGTAAGAATAATCAGTTAGATGCGCAAAGAAAATCTGTTATTATTAGGTTAAAACCGTAAGTAAGTAAACGATTACATACAATTATAATAAGGAATCGTGTGGTTATTGCTTTTCTTTTTGTATCTTTGCAGCCGTTTGGCAATTGTGAGTACCAAATCATACATAAAGGAAAAAAGAATATCTAATAATAAATAAAAAGTAATGACTACACTTACAATTTCTATTATTGTCGTTTTCGTGCTCGGCTATGCACTCATAGCTACCGAAAGCTTGACTAAGGTAAACAAGGCTGCGATAGCCCTGTTGATGTTGGTAGGTTGTTGGACCCTCTACATGATGGATCCAATGCAGTATCTCCAGTTGATGCATCCTGATTATACAGGCGGTGCTGCTGGAATGGTGGAGAAGGTGACCGGAATCATCCAGGAACATCTGGGCGATACTGCCACAACACTCTTCTTCCTGATGGGTGCGATGACCATCGTGGAAATCGTTGACCAGAACGGCGGATTCAACTGGGTTCGCAAGGTGATGAAGACCAAGTCGAAACGTGCGCTTCTCTGGCGTATCGCTATCCTTACCTTCTTCCTCTCTGCCATCCTCGACAATCTGACCACCAGTATCGTGATGATCATGATTCTCCGAAAGCTCGTCACCGACCACAAGGATCGCATGGTTTATGCATCCCTCGTCATCATCGCAGCCAATTCGGGTGGTGCTTTCTCACCAATCGGCGATGTTACCACCATCATGCTCTGGAACAAGGGATTAATTACTGCTGCCGGTGTTATCGCCGAAATCTTCATCCCGTCTGTAGTTTCCATGGTGATTCCAGCCCTCATCCTTCAGACCATGTTGAAGGGCGAACTCGTGATGCCTGAGGTTTCTGCCCAGCAGAATGCATCGGTCAGCGATTTCACCGAAGGTCAGCGCAAGGCTGTGTTCTGGTTGGGAGTTGGCGGTTTGATCTTCGTCCCTATCTTCAAGAGTATCACCCACTTGCCTCCATTCGTAGGAATCCTTCTGGTATTGGGCGTTCTCTGGACTGCTACCGAAGTTTTCTATCGCGGTTTGCATCGTGGAGCTGATGCCGAGGGCACTCAGAAGCGAGTAACCAAGTTGCTTTCTCGTGTTGATATGAGTACCATCCTCTTCTTCCTCGGTATCCTGATGGCTGTTTCCTGCCTGGCTGAGATTGGCGTATTGACTGCTTTGGGTCAGGGCTTGAACGTCGTATTCGATGGCAACCACTACCTGGTTACTGGTATCATCGGTGTGCTTTCAAGTATTGTTGATAATGTGCCTCTGGTAGCCGGATGTATGGGAATGTATCCTGTGGCAGCCGCTGGTGATATGGCTGTGGATGGCGTCTTCTGGCAGTTGCTCGCCTACTGTGCCGGTGTCGGTGGTTCTATGCTGATTATCGGTAGTGCCGCTGGTGTGGTAGTAATGGGCTTGGAGAAGATTACCTTCGGCTGGTATATGAAGCACATCTCCTGGATTGCTTTCGTAGGTTACATTGCAGGTATCGTTTGCTACTGGTTCATCCGCACCTTCCTTTATGCTATCTAAAGGATAATAGTTTTCTCTTACGTGGAAAAGTTTTTTTTGAGAAAAAAGTCTCAAAGTCTCATTTTCTATTGAAAATATTGACTTAAAGACTTGATAGATAATAAGATAAAGAGAATGAGACTTTTCGGTTTTGGTGCCGAGAAGTCTCATTAAAGTCTCATAGAAGTATCATTATTTTACTTTTTCTTTACAAGATACTTCATTCCATCTGCAAATCTCTTATGTTTTAACTCACTCATATTCGCCAGTTTTCTGCCGAATCCCATCAAACTGTTCACCTTGAGCGATGAACCTATCTGCTTTTTCAGATAGTCGAAAATCTCGGCGGCAGTCAGATATTCACCCTCTTTCTCATTCTCAACCAACTCGAAATAGAGCATGAAATACTGGTCTATCGGCTCAGCCACCTCAAACTGGCAGTTGTTCTTCATGATCAACTTCACCTGTTCTGCATCAAAATAACTCTTCTCGCCATTGTGCAGGGCAGTCAGCGCTTGGGCGAAAAGTTGCTGGTAGTTTGGACGCACACTCACATCGATCGGTCCCGTCAGTTCCACGCCTATAAACCTTCGGTTGCCGGATGGGTCGGTGAGAATATCCGTGATGTTGCTCGTGGCGATGAACGAGGCGAGACGAGGAAATTCCATGACATGACTGCCATACGGAGGCTTGTATTTCAGCGTAGGCAACTGGATGAGATTCTTCAGAAATCCCTGCTGCACCTGTGGCGAAATCTGGTTGAACTCATCGAGATTGATGACCATAAACTGCGCCATCGCCTGATAAACCTGACGTTTTTCTGACAGAATCAGATTATCGCTATATCCCCACTGCAGTTCCGGTGGCAACAGCCGGCGACAGAAAGTACTCTTGTTGTAACCCTGCTTGGAAATGAGAAGTGGAGCCACCGAGTTGCCATACTGGCGATGGGTAAAGCCGCGCCACTGGTCAACCATGCCCAGAAACCAGGTGTAGAACCAGTCTGCCCAGTAAGGATTGTTGGTAGGAACCGTACGAGCCAAGGCACGTATATGGTCCTTTCCGTCCCATTTGTCGTAGCATTGGAAGAGATATTCATCTATCGGATTATAATTCTTGATATAATCAGACTCTAGAAAATTCCTGACATCCTTGATGCTCACTCGGATATCGGCAAGCTGCACCTCCAGCGTCATGCGCTTCTGCACTCTCGGATCTACGGGCTGGAAACCATACCACCCCTTCTCCTTCGGCATGTATTCCACGAATTTCATCACCGTGTTGTATCTGAAGTTATATTTACTTTTCAGCAGCTGCATCATGCTCATGATATTCTCGCGAACGCTGTTCTTGTCAACTTTCTTTTCTTCTTCCGAAGTACCGGAACCAGGAATCATCTGCTGATTATCTTCCGTGTTGAAAGCCTGGTTCTGAGGGTGCATGTTGCTGTCAATTTTCATCGCTACCGCCTTACTGTTGAAATAAGGTTTCGCATCGAGCGTCATCATAAAACTGTTGTGCATCGAAGGCTCAAAAGACAGGTTTGAGCCCGCTTCTATAGAAGGCTTCGGTCCGTCTGTGAGCACCGAAGCCTTGGCAATCGCCTGATATACAGGCAAAATCTGCTGGTAAGCGATGCGGTACAGTCGTTCGGCATCCGCCTCCTCAACAGGCAGCAAGTCATCTTCATTGCTGAATTTCACCAATACGATAACCGACTTACCATCAGCACCTTCCAGCGCAGCAAAGGTAGAAGGCAGCATGGCAACCGAGCGCTTCACGCCCTCCACGCCGTCCGCATCCGTAATGTTTCCGAATTTCAGCATCAGGATACCGTTGCACGCCTTCATCTTCAGGTTGTTGTTTTCGTCTTTGGCGAATTCTGCAGCGGGGTAGATGTGCATCCATGTTGGCATATCCTTGTAATATTCGTAGCCGCTTTCCATATAGGTCACGTATTCGCGGAAATGGGTAACAGTAAGTCTGCTGTCATCTTTTGCGATACGCTCCAGCAACTTCTCCATCGTCTTAGTGCTGACGAGGAGCTGCTTCTTGTTGTTTGTATGAACGATTGTTATCTTCATTGAATATATTGATTAGGATGTTTGTTTGTTAACTATTAACCATAAACTATAAAATCTTATCAGTGTTGCCCAAAGTTTGGTTGGTAAATTGGGCACTCGTTTCCCATTTTACGGGCAATGGCTGCCCGTCGCTTGTTCTCCAGTAGCCTGTCACGTGTTCACCGGTAGCCCGTCACGTGTTCTCTGTGGGACCGCTTAAATGGCATGGCTGGAACATCTGGAGGGCAGAGAAAAAGATTAGCTTTTAGTGAAATCAATCTCTTCTGAGAAATGGTCGAATTCAACATCTTTATATCCGTATCTGGCGAAGAGCTGTTTGATATATGCCTGTTGTTCCGGCAGGAGTTTCAGTTGTCCTAGTTTGTAACGGTAGTATTGTCCTTTGCTGCCGAGGTAGTCTCTCATTTCGGCGCGCAGTGCAGGAGCGTCTTTCACTTTCATTTCGGCAAAGAGTTTGTCGAATCCCCATGCCATTTTCACGACACGCAGCGGAGCAAAGTACTTGCAATTCCCGTTTTTCAGGGCATTTGGGAAAATGGCATCCCCTCTATCAGTCTTCTCGTTTTTGTAGAGACCGGATAGATAGTGGATACATTTGTTTTTCATCGGACATGGTTCGGTGAAACAGTAGGTGATGTTGCTAGGTACGTTTCCGTACTCAAAAGCCTTTTTCAGTAATTCCTTTTCATCCATGTTTCTTAAGTATTAAGAATAAAACATTCTGTTTTACTAAACGCAAAAACATCCTGTTTATTGCCTTATAAATGCTATTATTATCACTTCATAAAGCATTTTTTTCGATGTAAGCAAGAAATCATGATACTTTTCGCTAATTTATGATACTTCGATGATACTTCTCCCTTCATTTTTAGAGAAGTCTCATTTATGTTAAGGTGTTGTGTATTAATGTTATAACCCTCAATTTTCAAGGTAGAATGATACTTTGATACTTTTTTCGAGGAAAAACTTTTTTGCGTGAGCGTATCAATCTTTCTTTTGTTTTACAATTTTCTGCTGAAAGAGTAGTTACCATAATAGCTTTCTATATTAAATAAGATAAAAAAATAAGCGATGATTTGGTTGTATCGTAAGTCTTTTGTATCTTTGAGGGCAAAATAATTAACAGGAAAAGTCCATGCAATATCCTTTAATATCAGAATATGTGAGAGCAATACAAGATGCTAGCAATAATCTTGATAAGCTGGCTCATTTGGTACCAGTGTTAGATGATCATGGTGAACCATATCGTAGCAGTGGTGCCTTTGCTGTCGTGTTCAAAGTGAAAGATGAACAGACAGGAAAGTACTATGCCTTAAAGTGCTTTACTGAAGAGCAAAAGGGTAGAGCAGAGTCTTATCGCCAAATAGCAGATGAGTTGGAATTCGTGGATTCTCCTTACTTAACTTCCGTAAAGTACTTGGAGAAGGAAATCTTCGTAGATAACAGTTGTGAGGAAGACGAGTTCCCGGTCCTTCTGATGGATTGGATTGATGGTAAAACTATGGAGACTTACATCGCAGAAAACTATCAAGATAATTATGCAATGGCAATGCTTTGTTATCGCTTTTGCAAAATGGCTGCATGGCTACGTTCTCAACCATTTGCTCATGGTGATATCAAGCCAGACAATATCATGGTTCGTCCTGATGGAAATCTGACATTGGTAGATTATGATGGTATGTTTGTGCCTTCTATGAAGGGACAGAAGTCTCCAACAATTGGTACAAAGGACTTTTCTCATCCTTTGCGAACCGTCGATGATTTTGACGAAACCATTGATGACTTTGCTTTGGCAAGTATCGCTTTATCGTTAAAGGCAATTTCTTTGAATCCTTATTTGTTAGATGAATATGGTGCAGCAGATAGATTACTTTTTTCTGCTGAAGATTATCGTGATTTAAGTAAGAGTAATGTGGTTGTATCCTTGAGTGAATTACTGGGGGATACGGATTTGCGATTATTGTATTCTTTGTTTAATATTGCATTTGTAAAGAAAAATCTATCTTTCGTATCTTTTCGTATGTTTAATATTGCTCTACCTGATAATTGTTGGCAAGAGAAAAATCGTTTTGATGATTTAAAACAGGTTTTTATTGATGAATTTGGTGTTAAGTATGGTAGAAATGGGCTAATTTTGATACGTGCTCCGAAAGATATTTCTGGTACATACAGAATAAGAAAAGAATGCAGATTCATTAATACTAAAGCATTTAAGGGGTGCTCTAATTTAGAAAAATTGATTTTGCCTCATTCCTTAAAAACGATAGGGGTAATGGCTTTTGTTAGATGTGAAAAATTGAAAGAAATTAAATTGCCAAAGTTTGTGCAAAAAGTTGATGGAGCTTTTATGTATTGGAATGGTAAATTGGTTAATGAATCTGATTATTTTATATACAAAGATGAGATTTTGTATAATTCTAGTATGACGAGATTAATAGCTTATAGGAAAATGGAAAAGCAGTATAATAAGTTTGTGGCATTTAATAGATATACTTCACAGATGACAGAAGCTATTGGATGGACAGGAGAACATTCTTATGATGTTCCTGTTGGAATTGTTGAAATTGCGTGTGGTGCATTTGCAGGCAAGCATTCTTTGTTTTCTGTTTCTTTGCCAACTTCAGTCTGTCGCATTGAAAATGCCGCTTTTGTATGTTGTGAAAATCTCGGTTTTATCAATATTCCATCAACAGTTTCTTATATAGGAAAGTTTGCCTTTGGTAAAACTATTTTAAAGGATCAAATAAAACTAGAAATAATAAAACGTTTTGGAAAGGAGGTATTTGAATGATTGTAATTGATTCTAAACGAAAAAAGCGGGAGAATATCTTGAAGAAATATCCCGATGCGATAATTGCGGATGTAACGAGTCATGCAGAAGATGACTTGGTAAAGTTGAGCCCATTCTATCCGCATGGTGGCATACCTGTGCCATTTAGTGAGGGTGTTACAGCTACATGTGTTGAGGCTTCATGGTAAGGAATTTCTTGGATACGTAGAAGTAAGGAAGCTGATTTATTCGCTCAGCGGTATCGCCTTAAACAAGATGCTTCAGGACATTCAGCAGGGTGATGCCTTCATCTTTGTCAGCCGTTTCGACAACACCTCGCTGGATACCTCCATTACCATGAAGGCGCGAGAAATGCCGAAGTAGCCTTGGGTGTCGTACAACAGTAAGACAATTACTCATGTAGTGGAGTAAAAGAGTAGTTACTTTTTTAATTTATAATAGAAAATATAGCTTAATTTTGCGAGTAAAACAAAAGTTTTGAATAAATAATTTGGTAGATACACTTAAGTTGTACATCCTTGTCCAGTATCGTTATCCCTAATAGCGTGACAAGTATAGGAGATAGTGCTTTTTGGGATTGTACATCCTTATTCAGTATTATTATCCCTGACAGTGTGACTAGTATAGGGAGCTGTGCATTTTAATATTGTTCATCTTTATCTAATATCGTCATTCCAGCTAGTGTCACAAATATGGATGGAAATCCTTTTTTGTATTGGAATGGAATATTGACAGTTCTTTCTTCTAGTTTTTTCTATGCCAATGATGTGGTAATTGATAACGTGAAGAAGACGATTATTGCATTTCGTAATAAAGAGTCGTCTTATATTATTCCTAATAGTATTACAGGCATAGGACCCAATGCTTTTTCTCATTGTGAAACCTTGTCAAATATATTCATCCCAAATAGTGTAACAAGTATAGGAGACAATGCTTTTTGGGGTTGTAAATCCATATCCAGTATAGTCATTCCAAATAGTGTGACAAGCATTGGAGACAATGCTTTTGGTGGGTGTACAACCTTGTCCAAAATAGTCATTCCTAATAGCATGACAAGTATAGGGAATCGAGCTTTTGATAGTTGTGCTTCCTTGTCCAGTATTGTTATCCCTAATAGTGTGACAAGTATAGGAGACAGTGCTTTTTGGGGTTGTACATCCCTATTCAGCATTATCATCCCTGATAGCGTGACAAGTATAGGGAGCTGCGCATTTTCGAATTGCTCATCCTTGTCCAATATTGTCATTCCTAATAGTGTGACAATCATTGGTTTTAATACTTTTTATCGTTGTGATTCCTTGTCATCAGCAGATAAAGACGATATTATAACTCGCTTTGGAAAAAATGTATTTGGATAATTGTTATTGAATAGTTGTTTCTTATTTTAAAGGTGTCTCCTTAATGAAGGACCATCTTTAAAATATAAGAAACAATGCTAAATATTATCTGTGAGATAATCGTACCAAAAGCATTCGAAAATGTATCTAGCATTAATTTTCTAACCATGGAATGCTTTTTCAATTTTGGCATTTTTGTTATCATAATTATTGATTTTTATTAAAAATATATAGACATCACATAACGAACAGTATCAATAGTACCGTCAGCATGAATGCGATTTTTGCAAACTTTGGCATTTATACTATGAGGAGCTGGTAGAGCTTGATTTGAACCAATTCCTTTTTCTCTTAATACCTTTCGAAATTGATTTAGCCAACTATTGATTTCTTTAACGGTGATAGGTTTATTTAGTTTTACTACTATCACATTCAGTTGTTTTAACTCTAGCAGATTTTCTATGTCTACTATATCATGAGGATTTTTCGTAAAAGTAATCCTTAAATCACCCTTTGGAGCAGCTAATGTACTTTCATCAGTGAAATAAAATAAAATATTTCGTTCCATATGTTTATTGTTTAAATTGTTATTTTTAGTATTTGCATGAGCATTAAGATGAGTAGCAGTCTTACGACTAGTTTCTTCATTCTCAGCATTATTAGTATTACTATTAATATTAATATCTTCTAGTAGATGACCTCCAAGAGGAGGATTAAAATGAATTGTCTGTTTTTCCATAACAGTACTTTTTTAATTATTATTTTCAGCAGAAGCTGAAGCAACCTCTTTGATTGCACCTGCAAATTTAATATGTTTTTCCGAAAAAGAAAACTTTTTTGAAGAAAATATTTTGTATTATTGTATAATCTTGATAACCAGTATGTTATGTGGTGTGTGTTAGGCCCTTAGTGCTGCTTTGTAGTCTCATTATTATAGAGATGTGATAGTTGGTGAAATAGATGAAGAATATGTTGATGTTAATGCTTGTAGTTTTGCTAAACTTGCTTCTGAATTAGAAGCTGTAGAAAGACGTATAGGCTATAAAGATAATGTGCTTCATTTTTCAAATGAGTAGAAAGGCAAGTTGATAATAAATTTGATTGTAATGTTTGGAGATGTTTTCCTATTCGAATTTATGGAGAACAGATTCAACTTCACAAGGCTTGTGGTGAAAGAAAAATTTATGATTACTTGGATAATTGAAGAAATGGTTGTACCTTTGCTCTTGGTAGTGCTGCTACTATTAAATATGGTGAAAAAAGTGGGAATGATTTTGTCAATTCAATAATCTTTCGTACTTTTGAAGACAGAAACAACTAAAGAGAATAGAAGCCTATGCAATATCCATTAATGTCGGAATATGTGAGTGCCATTCGAGATGCTAGTGATAATCTTGATGAATTGGCTCACTTGGTGCCAGTGCTTGACGATCATGGTGAACCCTATCGTAGCAGTGGTGCCTTTGCTGTCGTGTTCAAAATGAAGGATGAACAGACAGGGAAGTGCTATGCTTTGAAGTGCTTTTTGGAAGAGCAAGAGGGCAGAGCTGAGGCTTATCGTCTGATAGCAGATGAGTTGGATTGCATAGATTCCTCTTATGTTACTTCTGTGAAGTATCTGGAGAAGGAAATCTTCGTGGATAGTAGCTGTGAGGAAGATGAGTTTCCTGTGTTGCTGATGGACTGGGTGGAAGGTGAGACGATGGAAACTTACATCGCCAACAACTACCAGGATGAGTATGCTATGGGAATGCTGTGCTATCGCTTCTGCAAGATGGCAGCATGGCTTCGTTCCCAGCCATTTGCCCATGGTGACATCAAACCTGATAATATCATTGTTCGCCCCGATGGTACTTTGACCTTAGTGGATTATGATGGTATGTTTGTTCCTGCAATGAAGGGACAGAAGTCTCCTACAATTGGTACAAAGGACTTTTCTCATCCTTTGAGGACCGTCGATGATTTTGATGAAACCATTGACGACTTTGCTTTGGCAAGCATTGCTTTGTCTTTGAAAGCTATATCCATGAATTCCACTTTATTAGATACATATGGTGCTTCTGATAGGCTTCTCTTCTCAGAAAGTGATTATCGCACCCCTTCAAGTAGCAAGGCTATATCTGCCTTGCAGAATTTAATGTGTGATAAGAATTTCTGTACACTTTACTCTCTTTTCATGCTCGCATTGGCAAGAAAGGAACTTTCTGCATGTTCTTGTAGATTGTTTATTGGTGAAAAACCTATCCCGTCTCAAACAATTGAAGACTTATCAACAGAAGTAACTGAAGATGAGTTGAATGAAGCCTTTATAGATGAATGGGGAGTGAAATATAGCAAAGATGGAAGAAAATTGTTGAAAGCTCCACAAGGATTAAATGGGAACTATTCTGTTAAAGTGGGTACAAGAATAATATGTGATGATGCATTTTCAAAGTGTAGCTCTTTGACTAGCATTGTAATTTCGAATAGTGTGCCTAGTATTGGTGATTGGGCATTTTCTGATTGTACTTCTCTGTCCAACATAGTTATTCCAAATAGTGTTACTAGCATTGGTGAAGGTGCTTTTTCTAGTTGTACTTCTCTGTCTGATATAGTTATTCCAGATAGTGTGACTCGTATTGGTAATCTTGCATTTTCTAATTGTACTTCTCTGTCTAATATTGTCATCTCTGATAGTGTGACTAACATTGGGGATGACGTATTTTACCAATGTAGCTCTTTAACTAGTGTTGTCATCCCAAATAGTGTAACTTGCGTTGGTGATGAAGCATTTTGCAATTGTCGTTCCTTATCCAATATAGTCATCCCTAATAGTGTTACTAGCATTGGTGTTAGTGTATTTTGGGGGTGTAGTTCCTTGGTTAACATAGACATCCCTGATAGTGTGACTCGTATTGGTGATTGGGCATTTGTAAATTGTAGTAATTTGTCATACGATCTTAAACAAGAATTAATTTCTCGTTTTGGTGATGAGCTGTTTAAGTTACCATTACACTTTCCTGCCTTTTTAAAGAGTTAGTACAATTAATCAGAGAAAAATAAGTATGGAGATAACTAATGAAGAAGAGGAGGTTACTATTCGTGCCAATAGAGGTGTTGGGTAGATACCAAACATTATTGATTTATTAACGAACTGTTAAAGTATTAGGAGCAAATATGGCTAAAATGTTTTTAAGTTTGGGCTGTTTCAGTTGAAATGATTATTTTTGCAATATAGTCTGAAATACAGTTGTAGATAAAGAATTAAACAATAGTATACAATATGCAGTATCCATTGATATCGGAATATGTAAAGGCCATTCAAGATGCTGACGATAATCTTGATAAATTGGCTTACTTGACTCCCGTACTAGATAATCACGGAGAGCCGTATCGTAGTAGTGGTGCTTTTGCCGTGGTGTTTAAGATGCAGGACAAGAGTAGCGGGAAATATTATGCCCTGAAGTGTTTTACGGAAGAACAGCAGGGGCGAGCCGAAGCCTATCGCCAGATTGCAGACGAACTGGATTTGTTAGATTCTCCATACATTACATCAGTAAAGTATATGGAGAAGGAACTCTTCGTTGACAGTCAATGCGAGGAGGATGAATTTCCTGTATTGTTGATGGATTGGGTAGAAGGGGAGACGATGGAAGCTTACATAGCATCAAACTATCACAATCAATCTGCCATGTCAATGCTTTATTATCGTTTTGGCAAAATGGCTGCTTGGCTCCGTACTCAATCTTTTGCTCATGGTGATATTAAACCAGATAATATCATTGTACGTCCTGATGGCTCTCTTAGTTTGGTAGATTATGATGGAATGTTTGTGCCTTCTATGAAGGGCTGCAAATCTCCAACTGTCGGTACCAAGGATTTCAGTCATCCTTTGCGTACTGTGGATGATTTCGATGAAACGATAGATGATTTTTCATTGGCAAGCATCGCCTTGTCATTAAAGGCTATCTCGATGAAATCTACTTTGTTAGATACCTATGGTGCATCAGACAGGCTTCTCTTTTCAGAAAATGATTATCGCAATCCTTCAAATAGCAAGGTAATATCTGCCCTGCAGGAATTGATGTGTGATAAGGATTTCTGCACACTTTACTCTCTTTTCATGCTCGCATTGGCAAAAAAGGAGCTTTCTGCATGCTCTTTTAGATTGTTTATTGGCGAAAAGCCTAATATAATTCCTGTGATGAATGAAGATTTATCAACTGAAACAACAGAAGAAGAGTTAAAAGAAGCTTTTGTTGATGAATGGGGAGTGAAATATAGCAAGGATGGAAGAAAACTGTTGAAAGCCCCACAAGAACTAAAAGGTTGTTATTCTATCAAAGAGGGGATAAGGATAATATGTGATAGGGCATTTGATTGGTGTTGTTCTCTGTCTAACATTGTCATCCCTGATAGTGTGGCTAGCATCGGGAAAGAGGCATTTTCGTATTGTATCTCGTTGGAATCTATATCCATTCCTAAAAGCGTAATTTGCTTAAATGACAACCCGTTTGTTGATTGGGATGGCAAATTAGAATGTTTATCTCCTGACTTTATTTATGAGGATGATATCTTGTTCAATAAGGATAAAAGTAGAATTATTTCTTTCAGAAATCAAAATATAAAATCGTATGTCATCCCAAATAGTGTTACTAGCATTGGTGATAGTGCATTTTGGGGTTGTCGTTCTCTGTCAGATATTGTTATCCCTTCTAGTATTACTAGCATTGGTGATTGTGCTTTTTGGGATTGTAGCTCTCTGTCAGATATTATTATCCCTTCTAGTGTTACTAGCATTGGTGATAGTGCATTTGAGGGTTGCAATTTTCAAAACGATATTGTACAAGAATTATTCTCCCGATTTGGAAATAGAATATTTTAAGAATTTATGATATTAATAGAATCTAAGCGTAAAAAATACGATAACATATTAAAGAAATATCCCGATGCCATCATTGCGGATGTAACTAGCCATGCTAAAGATAGCCTAATCAAATTAAGTCCATTCTATCCGCATGGTGGCATACCTGTGCCATTTAGCGAGGGTGTTACTGCTACTTGTGTTGAGGCTGTGTGGCAAGGACTAAAGGTATTTGAATCGGCTGATGTAGATATAGAAATGTTTAAGAATGAGTCGATGAAGAATATCAAGAGAACTGTTCGCAAGTTCGGTAAGCCTCTTGGACATCGCAAAGGAGTAAACGGAACTGAACTGCTCGGATATATTGAGGCTCGAAAGCAGATTTATATCCCTACTTACAAGTGGGTACTTGAACATAAGGTTCAAAGTATTATCGAAAGATTACGAGAGGCTAGCCAGACTAAGACCATCGTACTTTTGGATTATAATACAAATTGTGATGTGGATGACCCGAAGAAGCCTCTTTCGCATGCCTTTCTAATCAAGGCATACGTAGAAGGTCTATATCCTTTTGGTGATAAAATGTGTAAACCGCAGACAATAGAACCAAAGCAACTAACGTTATTCTAACATACATATATTATTGGAGGACAAAAACAATGAACAGAAGAAGTAACTGGGAGGATTTTAAGAATATCCTCGAACAAAATCATATCACCAAGCTCTATCACTTCACAGACCGTGATAACTTGGAGAATATTATCAAGAATGGAGGGCTCTATTCTTGGAAGGATTGTGAGGAACGTGGTATCAATATTCCTAGACCAGGAGGTGGAGGACCTGGTTCTCCATCCTGGTCATTGGATAAGCGTGATAATCTGGAACATTATGTTCGTGTCAGCTTTACCATGAACCATCCAATGATGTATGTGGCAATGAATGAAGATAGAATTTCTAACCCTGTCATTCTGGAGATAGACCCTGAGGTGATTTATGATGAGAATACTAAATATGCAGACAGAAATGCTGTGCGCAATGGTGCTCATGTGGGTGGAAGTCTGGAGGATTTCAAGAAGATTCACTTCCAAACAGTCAAGGCTCGCAATCACTTCGATTTCGATGTGGATGAGCAGCCTTTCTATCAAGCAGAGATATTGGTAAAGAATAGTATTCCTCTGAAGTATATCAAGAACATCGGCAACTTTGGTATTCCAATTCCAAGCCAACCACAGATGTTGCAGAGCAAGAATGCATATACGGCTCGTGTTGACCGTGAACATCCTACAGCATTCATCTTCCTGGTGGACCAAAGTGTTTCTATGCGCAGAATTACCACCTTCAATGGTGAGGATATGACTTTATCTGAGGCTGTTGCCCGTATTGTAAATGCTCAAATCAACGAGTTGGTGGAGCGATGTGTGAAGAATAATGAGACTCGTCATTACTTTGATATTGCCATGATAGGTTATGGCACTGAGGCTTATAGTGCCTGGAATGGCAATCTTGAAGGACGAGACTTTGTTACTCCAGAAGAGATTCGTGATAATCCTTATCAAAAGAAAATGGTGAAGGAAGAGGTGCGTACCCGTAAGGGTATAACCATCAAAGAAGTAGAGAAGAAACAATGGATGGTAGCTCGCCATGATGGTAGTTGGACACACATGGATAAAGCTTTCAAACGTGCAGAAGGTTTGCTCGAAAGCTGGATGAAAGACCATCACGACAAGGATTGTTATCCTCCTACAATTATCAATATCACAGATGGTGAGTATAATGGCACCTCACATGATGAAATGCAACAACTTGCTAATCAGTTGAAGTCGATGTTTACCAATGATGGTAATGTATTATTCTTCAATATTCACGTTGTGCCAGGACATGCAGAATCGGTCGTATTCCCTGCAACTGTAGATGAATTGAACGGAAATGGATATGGTGAGAAACTTTATAATATGTCGAGTCTCTTGCCACTAAATTATAATGAGCAGATTCGTGCCATCTTTGGTGATAAGCAAACGGACATCCGTTATCATGCCATGGGTGTGAATACCGGTATGGAGCGATTGGTCAAGATGATGAAGATTGGTACGTTGTCGAGTATGCTCGTTAATCAAAACCTATAATATATATGAATAGAGGCGTAAGCATAGCAAAATGGAATGACCATGTAGCAAACGAAGATTCCTTCTTCTCATCTGATACCTGCATAGCGGTATCGGATGGGGCAGGAGGCTGTGGCTTGTTTGCTGATGAATGGTCGCAATATCTCATAGAGCAGTTACCAAAGAATAAACCTATCACGTCTTTTACAGAACTTGACGAATGGGTGGATAGCATCTGGGAATCATTTTATAATGAGCATGAGGAAAAGGCAAAGCAAGGGGATGGCATTCTTCTGAATAAGTTCTATAACGAAGGTTCGTGCGCTACTATTGCTGCAGCATGGATAACAGGGGATAAGCAATGTAAATGGATGGCATACGGCGATAGTGTTGTTTTTCATTATAGTTTTCAAACAGGTGTCTTAGAATACAGTTTTACGAAATTGGCAGATTTCAGTAATCCGCCAAGATTGGTTAGTTGCAAAGACCCGTTGGAAGAAGAAGGCTTTAGAAATGGTGAATTTGTATTAGATGATTCGTCTATAGTCTTTGTTGCCAGCGATGCTTTATCTCATTATATTTTAATGATGTATGAGTTAGCTCATTGTAAGGAATTTGGCGAAGAACTTGCAGAGGAATATCTAAAGCAGTCAGGTAATTCTCAATTACTAAAAACGGCAGAAACAATAAAGTTTGATTTTGGAACGGATGTACTTCAGTCTTTGTTAGATGCAACTTTATCAAGCAGCCAATTTGAACTATATTTGAAAGAACTGAATTCGAAAGGAATCTTAGATATGGATGATTTTACGCTGGTTTATTTCAAAGGCTAACGTCAATCTTCTTTATGCCCCTATTTGTTGTCATTAAAATTTGTAGAAGCAGATAAAATTACAGTACACAATATGCAGTATCCATTGATATCAGAATATGTAAAGGCCATTCAAGATGCTGGCGATAATCTTGATAAATTGTCTTACCTGACTCCCGTATTAGATGATCACGGAGAGCCATATCGCAGTAGTGGTGCTTTTGCCGTGGTGTTTAAGATGCAGGACAAGAGTAGCGGGAAATGTTATGCCCTCAAATGTTTTACGGAAGAACAGGAGGGGCGAGCTGATGCCTATCGCCAAATTGCAGATGAATTGGATATGGTTGATTCCTCATACATCACTTCAGTAAAGTATATGGAGAAGGAACTCTACGTTGACAGTCAATGCGAGGAGGATGAATTTCCTGTATTGTTGATGGATTGGGTAGAAGGGGAGACGATGGAAGCTTACATCGCAGCAAACTATCACAATCAATCTGCCATGTCAATGCTTTGTTATCGCTTTGGAAAAATGGCGGCTTGGCTCCGTTCACAATCTTTTGCCCATGGCGACGTCAAGCCAGACAATATCATGATCCGTCCAGATGGCTCTCTTACATTGGTGGATTATGATGGAATGTTTGTGCCATCTATGAAGGGCTACAAATCTCCAACTATCGGTACCAAGGATTTCTGTCACCCATTGCGTACTATGGATGATTTCGATGAAACAATAGATGATTTTTCTTTGGCAAGCATCGCCTTGTCATTGAAGGCTATATCTATGAATTCTACTTTGTTAGATACCTATGGTGCATCAGACAGGCTTCTCTTCTCGGAAAATGATTATCGCAATCCATCAAATAGCAAGGTTATATCAGCTTTGCAGGAATTGATGTATGATAAGGATTTCTGTACACTTTACTCTCTTTTCATGCTTGCCTTGGCAAGAAAGGAGCTTTCATTATGTTCTTTCAGATTGTTTGTTGGCAAAAAGCCTCTCCTGCCTCAAACTATTGAAGACTTATCAACCAAAGCTACAAAGGAAGAGTTGAAGGAGGCTTTTGTTGATGAATGGGGAGTGAAATATAGCAAAGATGGAAGAAAATTGTTGAAAGCCCCACAAGAACTAAAAGGATGTTATTCTGTTAAAGAGGGTACAAGAATAATATGTGATGATGCGTTTTTTAAGTGTAGTTCTTTGACTAGCATTGTAATTTCGAATAGTGTGGTTAGTATTGGGGATAATGCATTTAAGGGTTGTAATTCTCTGTCCAACGTCGTCATCCCAAATAGTGTGACTACTATTGAAGCTGGTGCATTTTGGGATTGTAGTTCTTTGACTAGCATAGTAATTCCAAATAGTGTGGTTAGCATTGGAGGAAGTGCATTTTCCGGTTGTAGTTCTTTGACTAGCACACTAATTCCAAATAGTGTGGTTAGCATTGGAGATAGTGCATTTGAAGATTGTCGTTTTCTATTAATTATAGACATCCCGGATAGTGTGACTAGCATAGGGAATTCAGCATTTTCTGGTTGCAATAATTTGTCATACAAACTTAAACAAGAATTAATATCTTGTTTTGGTTATAAGCTGTTTCTGGCACCATATGAATTACCTTTTTAAAGAGTTAGTACAATTAATCAGAGAAAAAGTAGAGGTATAACCGATGAAGATGTAAGGGCAATATAATCTTTCCCACATCGGTTACATTCGTTTCTCAGTTAATATGTATTCATTATATTATCATCTGTTTAAAAGTTATGGAAAAGAAAACAATATTATCTGTGAATCAGTACACTAAGGTACTTGTACCGGCATCTTCCTATAAATTGGAAGAAGACCCAAGATTACTCTTACCATTTACAAGTGGTGATAAAATTGGCTTTGTTGATAAAAATGGTATCATCATCGTTGAGCCACAATATGATATGTATTATGGTGACTGCTATAGCAAAGAAGACAAAATCAGAGTCGCAGTTGAGGATATTTATGGTTTTGTCAGAGGTGGTGGTAATGTAGCATGTTATAGACGTCTCTTGTATGGACTTATAAATTCTAAAGGAGAGGTCATTTTAGAACCATCCTTTCGTCATCTGATACCTGCAATAGGAAATAAGGAGTTATATACAGTACAGAATACAGAATCCCAATACGGGGTGTTACGTATAGATGGTTCTGTTGTTGTTCCGTTTGGTAAATACAATTGGATTGATGGATTTGACAAAGGACTTGCAAGAGTAAAAACAGGAGGCGTAATAAATGGAATAAACAAAAGCAAATGGGGACTTATTGACGAGAAAGGTGAGGTAGTCTTACCTGTAGAGTATGATGCAATATGGACGTTCTATGGCAAGGAACGCAACTCTACTAATGTCGTAAAAGGAGGCTTTTCGCAAAATATGGATTTCTCGAGTATCTTGGGGCGAGATAAAGCCTATGAAAAGAAAAGGGACTCATACAAGAGCGAATACGAAGGACATGAACAAGATGATTCAATTATATAAGAATGAGTTATGGGAAATATTATAGATAAAATTAAAGAAACAATATATGAGCAAGTCATAGGAGATGCCCTTGAATTGGAGGAGAAAGAGGATATATCTATGTAAATCTCATACTGCTGGATAGAATCCTATAATGTAGCCACTCCTCCTTAAAAAACATATAAAAAATCGAAATCTCTTGTGGGGGACGTGCTTTTTGTTTATCTTTGCACCAATAGATAGCATTCGGACATTTGAAGGCAAACTTTCATAGTGCTCGTTCGCATGTGTTAAAGCTAAAAGGAATTTACAATTATGATGTTACTAAAAAAAATAACGGATTTACGGAGTGCTCTTCTTCGTAAAAAAGGGAAACAAGAGGAGATGCAAGAGACAAAGGGGAGGGCAGAGTCGCCCTTTCCTACAACTGGTATCATTGGAGCAATCGCTGGCGATTGCTTCGGGGCTGCGTATGAATTTCATCCAGTGAAGCATGGGGACTTCGATATATATAAAGAGCCTCGTTTTACGGATGATACGGTTATGACCTTGGCTGTTGCAAAATGGCTGACGATAGATCCTGAACATACTCATGAGAAGCTCGTGGAGTGTATGAAAGAATTGGGACGGAAGTATATGTTTGTTGGCTATGGGAAGAAGTTCTTGCGGTGGATTATTAGTAGAAAAACGGAACCGTATAACAGCTATGGCAACGGTTCTGCCATGCGAGTAAGTCCATGTAGCTTTTATGCCAAGACATTGGATGAGGCTTTACAGCTTGCTAAGATTTCTGCAGAGGTGACTCATAACCATCCTGAAGGGATAAAGGGGGCGCAGGCTATAGCTGCTTGTATCTTCCTGGCTCGTCAAGGAAAAGACAAGAAGCAAATATGCGATTACGTTGAGGCTCATTTTGAAGGGTACAATCTTCACCGTACTCTTGCAGAAATACGTCCCGATTATGGATTTAGGGTTAGTTGTCAGTCGAGTGTTCCTGAATCTATCATCTCATATCTCGAAGCAGATAGTTATACTTCTGTTATCCGTAATGCCATCTCTCTTGGCGGTGATGCAGATACTATGGCGTGTATGGCTGGAGGAATAGCTGTTGCTACAAGAGGGATGGAAATGCCAAAAGAACTGGCTTGTTGTGTATATAATAATGTGCTTGATGATAATCTTCGTCAGATTCTTAATGAGTTTAATTTGTATCTGAAGGAGCATAAAAGGGAATAAGTGTTGTCGTTAAAAAAGTGAAGTTGTGTAATCGGTACAGTACTATTGCCAGATATGGATGACTTTACGATTTGTTGGTTGTATGAATAGAAAAAATGGAAAATGAAACTATAAAAGAAAGGTTCCTCGGCACAATCTTCGGACAAGCTGTAGGAGATGCTTTGGGACTGAGCACGGAGTTTATGTCCAAGCAAGAGGTGGATCGTTTCTATCCTAATGGGATAGAGGACTATTCACAAATCGTGCAGGATGATCATCGTCGTCGTTGGCAAAGAGGCGATTGGACTGATGATACCGATATGATGCTATGCATCTTAGATTCTTTTGTGGCTTGTCAAAAGGTAGATATTCTTGATATTGCCAGAAGGTTTAAGGAATGGATGATGAACGGGGGCATGGGAATTGGCCGGCATACATATAATGTAATGGCTCTTGGCGACTATACTTCGAATCCACAGAAGGCTGCAGAGATTATCTGGAAGATGGGAAAGAAAAAAGCAGCAGCTAATGGAGCCGTCATGAGAACTTCGGTGGTAGGGCTTATGAAGGACAATGTGACTAGTAATGCTGAGAATATCTGTAAGCTAACTCATTATGATCCACGCTGTGTGGGCTCTTGCGTTATCGTTTCTTCTATCATACATGCTCTTGTCTTTGAAGACAGGATATTGGATTATGAAAATGTGATTGGCATTGCCAAACAATATGATGAACGAATCGTTCCATTTGTTGACTTGGCATATTATGAAGGTCTGGATTCTTTGTGCCTGGATGATGAAAAGAGTATGGGATATACGCTCAGAACTTTAGGGGCTGCCCTATGGGCTTATTGGCATGCAACCTCGTATAAAGAGGGTATCCTGAAGATTGTTTTATCAGGCGGAGATGCGGATACCAATGCTGCAGTAGCAGGAGCTATCCTGGGTGCTAAATTTGGAATAAACCAAATTCCTGAAGAATGGAAAAGTGGTCTTCTCTATGCTTCTATGCTCCATGATAAGGTGCAGGAATTCTACGCAATGTATCGCTAAAAGAAAGGATTCGATAATGAATGTGATGCAATTGAATACTGATATTTATAATAGCTTGGGCGTACTTTCTAATGACGAGAGCTATTTGGAAGAAGCCCTTGCTAGTATCAATCAGGCCTTTACGGAATTGAAGCTTCATCGCGAAGGAAAAATGGATTTGATTCCTGCGGAGGATTTGCTTAATGAGTTATAGGATAGAGGTTGCACCTGAGTTTGCCCGTAGATTGAAGAATTTAAGTAAGCGCAGTCTGCATTAGAGCATAATAACGCAGAATCCTGCCGGCATCACTGCCAGCAGGACTCACTTTCAAAAACCGAACCTAAAAGTCTACCTTGTAATTTCTATCTATGCAATATCTATTGTAACCTGAATAAGTCTAACAACTAAGAACTATGGCAGTAGAACAAATGGAAAAATAAAAAAATATTGAATTATAGTTAATTTGAGTTTGAAATTATTCTTATCTAAAATAAAACTATTATATTTGTAACCGATAGATACGAATCTGCATAACAAACCTAGATTCAAGAGATTATAGAATATATTATAGTAATTTTAAACAATAACATTATGAATATGAAACGACCATTTATTACCACATTATTTGCGATGTTACTGGTCCTTTTTACAGTTTCATGCAGCAGTGAAGATAAAGAGTTTGATTATGCAGCATTGCCGATGTCGGCACAGCTGTTTGTAAAGCAATATTTTGCTGATGCATCATACAGCCGTGTGGAAAAGGAGAAAGATAATGGCTTTTGGGAATATGAAGTATTGCTCAGTGATGGCTCTAAAGTGGAGTTTAATGAGAAGGGAGAGTGGACGAGTGTTGAGTGCAAATACTCTGAGATCCCTGTAGGCATTATTCCTACTGTCATAGCTGAGGATATTGCAAAGAAATATCCTGATTTGAAGCCTTACAAAATTGAAAAAGAGGTTGGCGGATATGAAATTGATATTCCTGGCTACGATCTCTATTACAGCAATAACGGTATATTCATACGTGCTGAAATTGACAAATAACAGAAGAGGGTGTGTCATGGCTTTATGACACACCCTCATGCAGTTCTGGTACTTACTATAACAGCTCTCTTGCTATCCAGGCACAGGCTTCAGCATCTATTCCGGTTCGGGCTTGATGAGGCTGTAGTAGCTGTCTGCAATCTCGCCATCCCTCACTATCACAATGCCCACCGAGCAGACACTTGTACGCTGCTGGTTGGCCGTTTCGAAATCTATCGCTGCAAAATCTTTCATAGAATTATCATTTTTGTGCCTTATATATTATGGTGTTACTCTGAGGAAATATAGGCTATCCTATTTCTCCCATCAGCCATCTTAGGGCATTGATTCTCTTGATACCGTTGTAATCGGCAGTAGGGTCTTCATCAAGTGTAAGGATATACTTAGGATATTGGTCATTGATCTGCTGCAGAGATGCCAATTCACGTTTTAAGGTAGTCTCATCTCTAACGGTAGCAGCTACCTGATAATACGTGATATTGTTTTCATCAATCGCTACAAAATCTACTTCCAGATTATCCATCTTTCCTATATATACTTTCTGCTGGCGATGGAGTAGTTCCAGATAAACGATGTTCTCCAGGATGCGGCCGGCATCGAATGAGCGGGAACCTAGGAGCATTCTTCTCAAACCGATATCTACTAGATAATATTTACCCAATGTCTTGAGCAGCTGCTTACCCTTGATGTTGTATCTTTTGGTTTCATATACGAAGAAGGTTTCGCAGAGTGCGGTCAGATATCGTTCTACGGTTTTCTGGTCTATTTTCCTTCCATCGGCAGTCATGATGTCGGCTATGCGCTTGGTGGATAGGATGTTGCCGATATTGTCGGCTGTGAAACGGATAACGCTTTCCAGCATCATGACATCGGGTAACTTCTTCCTGCTCATGATATCCTTTACTACAATGGTGTTATATACGCCATTCAGGTAGTCGCTGATTTCTGCGGGAGTATCCAGTTCAAGGGTATATGGAAAACTGCTCCTTGTGATGTAGTCTGTATAGGCTTTGGGAAGATTGTCGGTTCCTCCGATACCTTCAACATACTCTCTGAATGAAAGGGGAAGCATTGCGATTTCCACATATCTTCCGGATAGTAACGTGGCGATTTCGCTTGACAGCATATAGGCATTCGATCCCGTAATATAGAGATCTACTGTTGGCTTCAGGTTGAGGCTGTTGATGATGTCTGGGAAATCTTCCACATGTTGTATCTCATCAAAGAAGATATAAGTCATCTTGTCTTGATGAATTAATGGCTTGATATAAGCGTATAAGTTATGTGGATTACGAAGTTCATAGAAGTCGTAATCCTCGAAATTGAGATAGATGATTTGGTCGGCACTGACACCTTGCCTCTTAAGCCAGTCACGATAAATCTCCATAATGGTGGATTTACCGCAACGGCGAATGCCGGTTATCACTTTGATAAGAGACTTGTCTTTGAAAGCGATCAGTTTATTGAGATATTCCGTTCTTTCTATTCGTTTCATATCATTTCATTGCTCTTTGATTATATATTTGCTGCGAAGATACTATTTTTTTAGGATAAATCATCCTAAAAGTAGAATATTTAAGAAAGTTTTAGGATGAATCGTCCTAAAACTTTTGAAATTAGAGAAGTTTTAGGATGAATCGTCCTAAAACTTTTTATCTATCCCCATATTTAGGTATTTCTGCGAAACCATCATTTTTAGGTATTGCAGATTACGGGAAAAGGGCGTATCTTTGCACCCGAAAATAAATGTAACTAAAAGTAATATAGACAAATGAAAACAACAATCGTAATTTATGGCTCTTCTACTGGCTCATGCCAGTCGATTGCCGAAACCATCGCCTCTAAGTTGGGCGTGGAAGCTGTAGATGTAGCTAACATCGATGACGCTACTATCACAAGTCATGAGAATCTTCTTCTCGGTACTTCTACCTGGGGTGCCGGCGAGATGCAGGACGACTGGTATGATGGCGTGAAGACATTGAAGAGTGCCGGCTTGCCTGGCAAGACTGTGGCCCTGTTTGGTTGTGGCGACAGTGAGTCTTACCCTGATACATTCTGTGGCGGCATGAAGGAACTCTATGATGCTGCCGTTGAGGCTGGTGCTACCGTATTGCCTGGTGTTTCTACAGACGGATACACCTATGATGACAGTGAGGCAATTGATGGCGACAAGTTCCTGGGACTCGCACTCGACGAGGTGAACGAGGACGACAAGACAGAGGAGCGTATCGATGCCTGGCTCGAGGACATCAAGCCAGCGTTATAATTTTACAAAAATATTTTTCAAGAATTGGAGAATGATGGAATTCTCTGATTCTTGGTTTAAAAACAGATAAATTCGGATAGTATGCAGCAGGAAATCGCAACACCAGTAGATTTGAAGGTTCTGATGAATCATATATATGAATATAAGAAGGGCGTGCGCCGCCTGGTGCTCTACACCTTCAACAAGAAATATGAGTCTTTTGCCATAACTAGATTAGAGCGTCAGAACATTGATTATATCATCCAGCCGGTTGGCAACGACCGTCTGAATCTCTTCTTTGGTAAGAAAGAATGTCTGGATGCTATCCGCATGATAATCACCAAACCGTTGTGCCAGCTTACGCCGGAGGAGGATTTCATCTTGGGTGCCATGCTGGGATATGACATCTGTGCCCAATGCGAACGCTATTGTGAGCGGAAGAAGAAGGTTTGCTAAGCTTTTCTTTCATCTTCGTAATGTTTTATGTTTATAAGTAGAAAGAGCGTGATTGCCGTAATGGTGATCACGCTCTTTCTGCATATTTCGGAATAATTCCTCTTTTTGAGGGCTGAAATGAAAGAAAAAGTCCTGAAAACACTACTTATTTATTAGTACAGACTATATCTATGCGTTTAACCTGATACCTAATTCTAAGTATAAAAAATGTGAAAATCACAATTTCTCGGTATTGTACAATTTCTAAATAAGTCTTACCTTTGCAGCCCGAAAAAAAGGAATAGATATGAAAAAAAGATTAGGAAAAATCAGAAAGATTAAAAAGAAACACATCTTCCTGGCCTTGTTGGCCGTGATTGTTCTGGGAGGTTTGGCGAAGGCTTACTCTGCCTGGGTGGGTACTACCCGCATCGCTTTCCTCAACTATCAGGCTATTGCGCTGGG